>Ga0082335_1000892_pt1 | contig 69264 bp, 62 predicted proteins | sample Subgrocontami58m_FD_72375 | JGI IMG/M metagenome (GOLD analysis project Ga0082335, IMG submission 72375) | Subsurface groundwater microbial communities from S. Glens Falls, New York, USA - GMW37 contaminated, 5.8 m (SPADES assembly) (version 2) ... | reverse complement strand
GCTCCCCACCACGCCCGCGCCGAACCGCTCACACCCGGTGGGGTCTACGCGTGCGACGTGGAGATCGTGACGAGCTCGATCGTCGTGCCGGCCGGCTGGCGGATCGCGCTGACCGTTCGCGGCAAGGACTACGAGTACGACGGGGAGCTCTCCGAATTCGGCAAGAAATTCCATTACGGAACGCGGGGCACTGGTGGCATGACGCATAACGATCCCGACAACCGGCTCGCCGATCTTTTCGGCGGACGTATCACGCTACACGCGGGAGGTGGGCGTGAGTCGTATCTCCTGCTGCCCATTATCCCGCCGGTTAGCGCCGCCTAATACAAAAAAACAGAGGTTGGCTGGCGGAGAGAGTGGGATTCGAACCCACGGTACGGCTTTCACCGTACACACGCTTTCCAGGCGTGCGACTTAAACCACTCATCCATCTCTCCGCGGGGGCCAAAGTATAGCAGGGGGCGCACCGTCCCCACGCTCTGCGCTACTTCACCAAGTCTCTGATCTTGTCGACCACCTCGGGATTGGCGAGCGTGGAGACGTCGCCCGGATCCAGATGGTTGGAGATTGCGGCGAGCACCCGGCGCATGATCTTGCCGGAACGCGTCTTGGGCATGTCGGGGACAATGATTACCTGGTGCGGCCTGGCGATCGCACCGATCTGGGAAACCACGGCAGCCAAAATCCTGTCCGTGATTTCCTTGGACGCCTTCAAACCTGGTTTCAGGGCGACGTAGAGGTCGGGCACCTTGCCCTTGATCGGGTCGGCAACCGGGACGACCGCCGCCTCCACCACCTCGGGGACCAGCAGGGCCGCCGATTCGATTTCCTTGGTGCCGAGGCGATGGCCGGCCACGTTGATTACATCGTCGATGCGGCCGAGGATGCGATAGTAACCATCCGCCGCCTGCACTGCACCATCACCTGCCAGGTAGGGCCAGTCGCGCCAATCCTTGCTCTTGGGATTCTTGCAGTAGCGCTCATAGTACTGTTTGACGAAGCGGTCCGGGTCTTTCCAGATGGTCTGGAAGATGCCGGGCCACGGGTTGCGAATGCAGATGTTCCCCGCCTTGCCCGAGCCGGCCGGCAGCTCGTTGCCATCGTCGTCGTAGATGACCGGATGGATGCCGGGAATTGCGGGACCGGCGCTGCCCGGCTTCATCTTGTGGATAGCCGGCACCGTGCTGCAGAGGAAACCGCCGTTCTCCGTTTGCCACCAGGTGTCTACGATCACCGCCTTGGTCTTCCCCACTACGTTGTAGTACCACTTCCAGACCTCGGGCTCGATCGGCTCGCCTACCGTCGTCATGTGCTTGAAGTGGTGGTTGTACTTCGTAGGCTCGTCGGGCCCGTCGCGCCGCAGGGCCCGGATTGCCGTGGGCGAGGTGTGGAAAATATTGATGCCGAGTTCCTCGGCGATGCGCCAAGGCCGTCCGGGGTCGGGATGGGTCGGCACGCCCTCGTAGATGACCGACGAGGCGCCGAGCGCAAGCGGCCCGTATACGATGTAGGAGTGCCCCGTGATCCAGCCGATGTCCGCCATGCACCAGTAGACATCCTCGGGGTGGATGTCCTGGATGTACTTGGACGTCCAGGTGACGTAGGCGAGGTAGCCGCCGATGGAGTGCTGGCAGCCCTTGGGCCGCCCCGTGGTGCCGCTCGTGTACATGAGGAAAAGCGCCGCCTCGGCCGGCATCTGCACCGGCTCGACGCGCTTGCCACGATGATTCGTGAGAAGATCGTTGACGATGATGTCGCGACCCTCCACGAGCTTCGTTGGGCTCGAGTACTTGCCGGGGTGGCGCTGCCAGATCAGCACTTTGTCGACCTTGTGTCCGTCCTTGGCAGCCTCGGCGACCGCAATGTCCGCTTTTTCCTTGTGATCGAGCAACTTGCCGGCCCGGTAGTAGGCGTCCATCGTGACCAGCACGCGGCTCTCGGAATCCGAAACGCGGTCGCCGCAGGCCTTGCCGCTGAAGCCGCTGAAAACCTGGGAGTGAATGACGCCGAGCCGCGCGCAGGCGAGCATCGTGATGGGAAGTTCCGCCACCATCGGCATGTGCAGCGTCACCCGGTCGCCCGCATTGAGACCGCAGGAGTCGCGCAAAAGGACCGCGAATTCGTTGACGCGTACGAACAGCTCCTGATAAGTGATGTGCTGGACAGTCTCGTGCTCTGGCTCGGGCACGAAATGAATCGCGGTCTTGTTCCGGTGCTTGGCGAGATGCCGGTCGACGCAGTTATGGCAGGCGTTGAGCCTGCCGCCGACGAACCAGCGCCAGAAGGGAGCATTACTGGTGTCGAGCGTCGTCTCCCAATATTTGTACCAGTCCAGCAGGTCACCGAATTCTTTGTAGCATTCGGGGAATTTGTCGAGGCTGAAGCGCTCGAAAATGCTCGCGTCGGTCAGATTAGCCTGGGCGATGAACCGGGTCGGGGGAGCGAAATAACCCTCCTCCTGCCAGTGCACCGCGATCTGCGCCTCAGAGATATCGGCAGTCTGTTGATCTTTGTACAGGCGAGGCGATTTTCCCTCTGACATGACGTTTCCTCCTTGATCTTCGGCGACACATGAAAACATTAAACAACGTTCTTGTAAAGACGACGGGATGCCCGACAACTGGCGCGAGGGGCGGGAGACAGGCATAATGCTTCAGATTTCTACGGCGGGCCCCCCCGCATTGCATGGTAGTGAACCTGGTCAGGTCCGGAAGGAAGCAGCCAAAGCTATTCTCTGCAAGTGCCGGGGACCAGGCTCGCCTCCCGTTTTCTTTTGCGATATCATTGTGATACCGGAAAAAAGAGCTTATCGTGAATAAATTCAGGCCTGTAATCACGGCGCTGGCGTTATTGTCGGCAAGTCCCGCAGCGCTGGCGATTGATGGAATTTCTGTCGAGTTCGGCAGTTCCGATTCCTCGAATTCCAGCGTCAATCTGTATCGCGTCGGCGCGCAATGGGATTGGAACAAAAAACTGCTTGAGACGGGTAACTGGCACGTAGGCGGCTATTGGGAGGCGAATCTCGGCTATTGGGACAACCAGAGTGCCGCCAGGACCAATAGCAGCATTACCGATATCGGTTTCACGCCGGTGTTTCGCTTCCAGCAAAACAGCATTGCAGGCCCCGCGCCGTACGCGGAATTGGGGATCGGGATTCATTTCCTGTCCGCGACCTCCGTCAGCACGCAACGCCAGTTCGGCAGCAGTTTCCAGTTTGGCGACCACATCGGCGCCGGGGTGCGCTTCGGCGACCGGGGACGCTACGACATCGGCTACCGTTATCAGCATTTATCGAACGCGGGTATCAAGCAGCCCAATCAGGGCATCAATTTCCACCAGTTGCGCCTCCAGTATCATTTTTAGGTGACACAAGTCCTCGCCCGCAAGTGGCGACCCAAGATTTTTCCCGAGCTGGTCGGGCAGGAGCACGTGGTGAAAGCGCTCACCAACGCGCTCACGCAGCAGCGCCTGCATCATGCCTACTTGTTCACCGGCACGCGCGGGGTCGGCAAAACGACGCTGGCGCGCATCATCGCCAAAGCGCTTAACTGCGAAACCGGCATCACAGCCGAGCCGTGCGGCAAGTGCGCGCCGTGTGTCGAGATCGATGCCGGGCGTTTCGTCGACCTGATCGAGCTCGACGCGGCATCCAATACCCAGGTCGACAACATGCGCGACCTGCTCGAGAACGCGCTTTATGCGCCAACCACCGGCCGCTTCAAAGTCTACATCATCGACGAAGTGCATATGCTGTCGCGTTTCGCGTTCAATGCGATGCTCAAAACGCTGGAAGAGCCGCCCGGGCACGTCAAGTTCATCCTGGCCACCACCGATCCGCAGAAGATTCCGGTCACCGTGCTGTCGCGCTGCCTGCAGTTCAATCTCAAGCAGATTCCGCAGCCGCAGATCAAGGCGCAGCTGAAAAGAGTGCTCGAGCTCGAAGGCGTGGCAGGCGAGGACGAAGCGTTGACACTGATCGCGCGCGCCGCGCACGGCAGCATGCGCGACAGCCTTAGCCTGCTCGACCAGGCGATCGCGCACGGCGGCGGACGCGTCGGGCAGCAGGCAGTGCGCGCCATGCTTGGCAGCGTCGAACAGGAATATTTGCACGATATCCTGTCGGCGCTGCGAGAGCGTGATGGGGCGGCGATGCTGGCAGTCGCAGACCGCATGGCCGAGCGCAGCCTGTCGTTCGAGATTGCATTGCAAGAGCTGGCTACGCTGCTGCACCGAATCGCGCTGGCGCAAATGGTGCCGGACGCGATTGCCGCCGATGATCCGGAGCGCGCCGTCATCGCCACCTTTGCCGCGGCACTGGGTGCCGAGGAGATTCAACTGCTGTATCAGATCGTGCTGCAGGGGCGGCAGGACATCGGGTTTGCGCCGGATGACTACGCCGGCTTTACGATGACGCTGATGCGCATGCTCGCTTTCATGCCCGGGGGCGGGACAGTCCGGCCGGAACGGCCCACGGCCGCCGCGTCAAGAACGGCTCCGCGCGCAGCGCCGCCACCGGACTCAAAAAAAAAGCCGGCTGACGGCGACTGGAACGCATTGCTGAGCCAGTTGCCGCTGGCCGGCATGGAACGCATGCTGGCGCATAATTGCGAGCTGATCGCCTGGCGGGACGGCGCGATCGAGCTCAACGTGCCGCATGCCCAGCGCCATCTCGCCGAACGTGCTTACCAGAATCGGCTCAAGCTCGCGCTCGAGCAGCACCTTGGCACCCGGGTGCGGCTGGAAATCAGCATCGGGACCGGCAACGGCAATACGCTCGCCGTGCAGCAGGAGCGTGAAAACCAGCAACGGCAAAGCGTCGCGGCAGCAGCGATCGACAGCGATCCGTTCGTGCGCGATCTGATCGAACACTTCGACGCGCGGGTACTGTCGTCTACCATCAAACCGGTAGCTTAGCGGAGGGCGAAGAGCATGAAAGGCGGTCTGGCGGGCCTGATGAAGCAGGCCCAGCAAATGCAGGAAAACATGAAACGCATGCAGGAACAGCTGGCGACTATCGAGGTCGAAGGCCAGTCTGGCGCCGGGATGGTCAAGGTGGTGATGACCTGCCGCCACGACGTCAAGCGGGTGACGATAGACGCGAGCCTGCTCAAAGACGACAAGGACATGCTGGAAGACCTGGTGGCGGCGGCGGTCAACGATGCCGTGCGGCGGGTCGAGGCGACGATCCAGGAGAAGATGGGCGGCATGACCTCCGGGCTCGGGCTGCCGCCGGGCTTCAAGATGCCGTTTTGAAAAACCCGTCCTCACTCGAAGAACTCATCGAGGCATTGCGCTGCCTGCCGGGCGTGGGTCCCAAGTCCGCGCAGCGCATGGCTTATCATTTGTTGCAGCGCGACTACCCCGGTGCGGCGCGGCTGGGGACGGCATTGAACCGCGCGCTCGAGTTGATCCGGCATTGCGAGCGCTGCAATACTTTCAGCGAGGAGCAGATCTGCACGCTGTGCCGCTCGCCGCGCCGCAACGCGCACCAGCTGTGCGTGGTGGAGACGCCGGGCGATATGCTGATGATGGAGCAGGCTGAATGTTTCCAGGGCCTGTATTTCGTGCTGATGGGCCGCTTGTCGCCGCTGGACGGGATCGGACCCAAAGACATCCATCTCGATCGTCTGCTCAAGCGCGCCGAGGACGGCGAAGTGCGCGAGGTCATCGTCGCGACCAATTTCACCGTCGAAGGCGAGGCGACCGCGCATTATGTCGGCGAGCTGCTGCTGGCGCGCGGTCTCAAGGTGAGCCGTATTGCACGCGGCCTGCCGGTGGGCGGCGAGCTCGAGCACGTCGACAGCGGTACGCTGGCGCAAGCCGTGATCGAACGCCGCACGCTCGAGTCATCGCCATGAACAAGCGCAGCGCGACGACGCGCCGGCCCCGTCCCGCCAATCGGGTGCCGCGGGAACGTGCCGTGCCGGCGGGCAAGACGTACACCAGAGCGGAAGCCGCAACCGGGACGACCCAGAAACTGCAAAAGGTACTGGCGCAGGCTGGGCTCGGCTCGCGGCGCGATATGGAATTACTGATTGAGAGCGGCCGTGTCACGGTCAATGGCGCTGCGGCCAAAATCGGCGCGCGCGTGGGTCCAGGCGATCAGATCAAGCTCGCCGGGCGCGTCATACACGCCAGTCCGGCAGAGCGCCTGCCGCGCGTGCTGCTCTACCATAAGCCGGAAGGCGAGATCGTGAGCCGTGACGATCCGCGCGGACGGCCGAGCGTATTCGAGCGCCTGCCGGCGATCACCGGCGCCAAGTGGATTGCGATCGGCCGGCTCGATTTCAATACCTGCGGCCTGCTGATATTCACCACCTCGGGCGAACTCGCCAATCGCATGATGCACCCGCGGTTTGAAATCGAGCGCGAATATGCGGTGCGCGTCATGGGGCGCCTCGAGCCGCAGCACCTGCAGCAGTTGACGCAGGGTATCGAGCTGGAGGATGGGCCCGCGCACTGCGAAAGCGTGGCGATGGGCGGCGGCGAGGGCGCCAATCAATGGTGCCACGTAGTGCTGAGGGATGGCCGCAACCGCATTGTGCGGCGAATGTTCGAGAAACTCGGGTTTACGGTCAGCCGTCTGATGCGGGTGCGTTACGGCAACCTCGCGCTGCCGCCGCGGCTTAAACGCGGCCAGTGTTACGAACTCAGCGCCGACGAGACGCAGCGCTTGCTCGCTTGGCTTGACGCTGTGGCGCAGGAGCCGCAGGAGCCGCGCGAGCAGCGCCGGCCAAAGCGCGGTACTCGAGGATAAACACGCAGTCATCGCCGCCGCTGGTCTGCGGCCATACAAACGGCAGACGCGGGAATACGGCTTCAAGCCGTTTGCGGTTATGGCCGACCTCGACGACCAGCAATCCGTCGGCAGTCAATTGCTGTGCCGCCTCGTCCAGAATCACGCGCACGGCGTCAAAACCATCCGTGCCGCCTGCGAGTGCAACTTGCGGCTCATGCCGATATTCGGGCGGCAGCTTGCGCATGATGGCGGCGCTGACATACGGCGGATTGGCGACGATCAGGTCGTAACGCTCGCCGCGCAATGCTGAAAACAGATCCGCCTGCAGCACGCGCACGCGCCGCTGCAGGCGATACGCAGTGACGTTGCGCCGCGCCACTGCGAGCGCGGGACGCGAAATGTCGACGGCGTCAACGCGAGCCGCGGGAAACGCCTTGGCGAGCAGCACGGCAAGACACCCCGAGCCGGTGCACAGGTCGAGCGCGCGTTTGATGCGCGCTGGCTGGACCAGCCACGGCGCAAGGCGCGCCTGCAGCAGTTCTGCGAGATAGGAGCGCGGCACGATGACGCGCTCATCGACATAAAAACGATAATCGCCGAGCCAGGCTTCGCGCGTCAGATAAGCGGCGGGTACTCGGCGGCCAATGCGCGCCTCGATCAGGCGCAGCGCGCGCTGGTGCTCTTTGACGGTGACTTCGCGCGTCAAAAATGGCGTCAGCTGGTCGGGTGGCAGGTTGAGCGCGCGCAATACCAGATAGACCGCTTCGTCCCAGGCATTGGTGGTGCCGTGGCCGTACGTGAGCCGCGCGCGCTTGAAACGGGCGTGGGCATCAGCGACCAGGTCGCGAACGGTGATGCGGGCTGCCGGTTCGGCGCGGCTCATCGGACCGCAGGATCGCGCCTCGCGCTTCGGCTCAAGCGGAAACGCGCGTGCCTATACCAGGTCGAGATTGAGCTTGATGCTGCTCAAATCGTCGGCGGGACCAGCGGGCGCCTGCGTGGTGCCCGGCTCGGACTTGCTGCCGGCGGCTGCGGGCGGAGCTTTGCCGCCGTTGTTGATCAGCCAGTGCAGGTTGGACGCCGAATCGGAGCTGGCGAGCGCGTCTTCGATCGTTATCTGGTCGCTCGCGTAGAGACCGTAAAGAGCCTGCTCGAAAGTCTGGCTGCCCGGCGCCATGCTTTGCTCCATCGCGTCCTTGATTTCGCCCATTTCGCCGCGCCTGATCAGATCGGCGATATTCGCGGTGTTGAGCATGACCTCGACCACCGGCACGCGCCCGCCGCTTTTGGTGCGCACCAGGCGCTGCGATATCACGCATTTGAGGCTGATCGAGAGATCCGCCAGCAGCGCTTCGCGCGCCTCGCGCGGAAACATATTGATGATGCGGTTCATGGCGTGGTAGCTGTTGTTGGCGTGCAGCGTCGACAGGCACAGGTGTCCGGTCTGCGCAAACAGCAGCGCGCTTTGCAGCGTCGGGCGGTCGCGAATTTCGCCGATCATCAGCAGATCGGGCGCTTCGCGCATCGCGCTGACCAGCGCGTTTTCGTAGCTGGCGGTATCCATGCCGACTTCGCGCTGGTTGACGATCGACTTCTTGTGCTTGTAGGTGAATTCCATCGGATCTTCGATCGTCAGGATATGGCCGGGCCGGGTGCCGTTGCGGTAATCGATCATCGCCGCCATCGACGATGACTTGCCGGAACCGGTTGAACCCACGATCAGGATCATGCCGAGCTTTTCCATCACCAGTTGCTTGAGGACGGGCGGCAGCTTGAGTTCCTCGACCGACGGAATATCGGGCTTGATAAAGCGGATCACCATCGCCACCGCATTGCGCTGGCGGAACACGTTGACGCGGAAACTGCCGAGTTCGGCGCGCCCGACTCCGAAGTTCATTTCGAGTTTCTGCTCGAAATCCTTGATCTGCTGCTCGGACATCAGCTCGTACGCGATGGTCTTGACCGCTGCCGGTTCCAGGATCTGCGCGTTGACCGGCATTACCACGCCGTTGATCTTGATCTGAATCGGCGCGGCGGCCGTGAAAAACATGTCCGAGGCCTGTTTTTCCGCCATCAGCTTGAATAAGGGGTCAACGAACATCGGGTGCTCCGTTCAGCGTTTCAGTATCGATGTCACGCGCATGGCCTGCTGGTGCCTGCCCAGCGTGCGAAACGCGTTGGGTTTGCCGAGAATGGCTTTCGCGATTTCCTCCAGGAGAGGATTGCCGAACTCGTCGTAATCGTAGCAATAATCGTATTTGCCCAGCGTTTCGAAGTTTGCGGTGATGATTTTTATGTGTGAGTTCTCGATGTCGGCAGCGATATTGATCATGACCGGCACTTCGCAATTCAGGGTAAAGATACCGCGTTCGAGGTAACCGCGTTCGTTGCGGACTTCCTTGACCTCGAACCTGAGGTTGTTCGTCCACAAGTGCTCGCGCGTCTGCTGCACCAGCCGGTCCCCCTGTTTTTCGATCGTCACCTTGCGATCGGCAATGCAGCGAAAACGCAAGGCAACCGCGTCGATGTAATCGCGATGATCCCGCGTCAAGTGGTGACCATTGACGTTATAGTCGGTTTGCATCAGGTTGTCGAACCCGGAGGCGCCGCTATCGGGATAGTAACTGCGCGCAATCGCCGGCTTGAGGACATTGAGCGAATTGAACAGCTCGACCCAGTAATGCAGCGTGTCCTTGAGTTTGGCGTGCGCGCGCAGCACGCTTTGGTTGCGTTCCTCCTGCGAGACTTGCTGCTTGAGGCGCAGTGTGTCGGCCTGCTGTTTCAACTCATCCAGTAAACCCATAGGACCCGGTGTGACGGTGGAATGGCAACGCGTATTCTGCCAATTTTTGAAAGACTTGGATAGCCTGCCCGGTTGCTGCGCGCTGGGCCGCAGCGGGCCTCAATCCCCCCGCAACAGCGCGTTGATGCTGGTCTTGGCGCGGGTCCTGGCCCTACAGGATTTTCGCAAAGCGCTGTACGGCTGCTTCGATGTTGGCTCGGCTGTTGAAGGCACTCAGACGGAAATAGCCCTCCCCGCAGGCGCCAAAACCGTTTCCTGGCGTTCCCACCAAATGGGCTTCCTGCAGCAGCTTGTCGAAAAAGTCCCAACTGCTCAAATTGCCGGGAGTCTTCAGCCACACGTAAGGTGCGTTCACCCCGCCGTAAACCTGTATTCCCATTTTCGTCAGCGCTCCACGCACCAGCCTGGCGTTGGCGAGGTAAAACTCTATGGTTTCCCGCACCTGCTGCTTGCCTTCCGGCGAGTAAATCGCAGCAGCGCCTCGTTGCACGGGATACGAGACACCATTGAATTTGGTGCAATGCCGTCGATTCCAGAGCGGATGAATCGGGACTTCGCGGCCATCTCGCGTCTTTCCCTTGAGGTCCTTCGGAATCACCGTGAAGGCACACCGCACACCGGTGAAGCCGGCGGTCTTGCTGAAACTGCGAAATTCGATCGCGACTTCCCTGGCGCCGTCAATTTCATAGATCGAATGCGGAATCGCCGGATCGGTGATGTACGCTTCGTAGGCAGCGTCATACAAAATCACCGAACCGTTGCGCTGCGCGTATTCGACCCAACGCTTCAGCATCTCCTTGGTGGCAGCCACGCCAGTCGGGTTATTGGGATAGCACAAGTAAATCAGGTCGACCCGCTGCCTGGGAAGTTCCGGAATGAAATCGTTGTCGGCGGTAACCGGAAGGTAGATCAAGCCGCCGTAGCGGCCACTGGCATCCGCCGCACCCGTGTGTCCGGCCATGACGTTGGTATCCACGTACACCGGGTAGACAGGATCCACCACCGCGATGACGTTATTCTCTCCGAAGACATCCAGGATATTCCCCGAATCACACTTCGAGCCGTCCGAGACGAAGATCTCATCCGCGTCGACATTGGCTCCGCGAGCTTGATAATCGTTTTTGGCAATGGCTACACGCAGGAAATCGTAGCCCTGCTCGGGTCCATAGCCACGGAACGACGATCGCTCGGCCAACTCATCGATGGCCGTATGCATCGCCTGAATCACGGCGGGGGCAAGAGGCTCGGTGACGTCGCCGATGCCCAGCCGTATGACGTTCGCGGAAGGATTCGCATCGCAAAAGGCCTCGACCCGCCGGGCAATTTCGGGAAACAGGTAGCCGGCGGTCAACTTGAGATAATTGTCGTTAATGTAGGTCATGATCGATCAGTAAAACCCCTAAGGGAACCGCCATCTCTAGCCTAGATCCGAACGTCTCCGGGGATAGTTGGGAAACCCGCTGTGCGGAAATGCGTATCGAACGCGAAGGCGTGCCGCATCCCGGCCTGCCGCATCAGGGCGAAGCTTGTCGCATCCACGAAGCTAAAGGCGTGCTCGGAGAAACGCTCCAGTATCGCGTAGGCTTGCTGCTCCAGATGCCCGGTCACGACCATGCGCTCCAGCTTGTTGCTGTGCGCCAGGGTGTCGAGAAACTGTTTCGCCTCCCGGTATCCCTTGGTGATACGCAGTAGCGTGTAGGTTTCTCCGATCACGAGGTTGGAAGTCACGAGCGAACGGCAGCGTTCCAGAATCACCGGAAACACTTGGCGTGCTGCACGGTGATGCGCATCGTCGCTGACCTGGATCGCAAACCATGCCCCGCTGTCGACAAACACTCGGCCGAGGTTCACCGGCGGCGTTTCCGCTTGGCTTCACCGAGGACCGCATCGTGGCGCCGTGAAACGTCCTTGCGCCCGATCGGTCCTGCCTGCCCAACAAGTTCGAGCAGTGGGTCGCTATTACCCGTTTCCCGGCGTTGCAGAACCGACTCGACACCCTCGCGGACCAGCGTGGATTTCGATGCGCCCAGCCGGCGCGCCAGGGCTTCCAGGCGCCGGTCCTGCTCTTCGCTCAAAAGAATCTGCACGCGAGTCATGATTATCGCCGGATGTGTAACAGAGATGCATCGTTACACACCTTGCCCGGCGCGTCAAGAAATTCGGCCGATGCAGCCGGTCGTCCAATTCGCGTCTCCGGTTCGATAGATGGGGCCGCGGGATAAATGGGGCTGGGTTCACATTTCTTAAACCGGTGGATTTGGATTCGCTTGCCGCGCTTCGCCAAACAACATCACCCGCTCCAGGCTCCCGTTGCGTTCATCGAATCGCACCGGTGCAACGCCTCCCGGCATTTTAACATTCACGGTCTTCGCATCGAGAAGCCCGAGCTTCCGTGCGGCACTCGCGACGGCCGTTGCGCTTGACCCGGAAGACAAGGTCGGCCCCTCGCCGCGTTCAAAAACCCGTGCGTCGATACTGTCCGGGCCAATGACGCAGGCCCACTGCAGATTGATTCCGTTCTTGCACGGACGCCCCGCGCCTCGCATGCCATCGCTCCCGGTGCTGTTCGCAATTGCGGTTAGCCTGGGCAGCCACTTCCCGGATCCGAGTTGCTCCATCGAAGGCAAAAGATCGGGGCTTTTGAGGAAGGTCACGCAATGCGGATTTCCAACATTGACAAACTGGCTGCATGCCCACGCTGCCTCAATCTTCTCGAGATCGAAAACACGCGCAACGATGCGACCGTCAAATTCCGAAACCCCAACGTGTTCGGGCGCCGCCCCAACTGCTGAAAGTCCGAATGTTGGGACGCCCATGTCGATCCAAAACCCCTGATGCCCCTCTCGTTCACCGGCTTCTATCCGGGCCTCGACAAAGGGCGAGTCAGGCCCGTCGTGATAGACACGCAAAAAGAAAGCTTCCGAGCGATTGGCCCGCCCGGTGTCGACGAGGTACTGCGAGAAGATCGTCAGGCCGTTGCCGCTGCGCTCCGCAAGCGTTCCGTCGGTGTTTACGATCAACAACGCGAAAGCGTGTTCGTCCGGGAACGGTCCCACTAACAAGCCGTCCGACCGGTACCTCTTGGCGCCGCCCGCTTCGAGTCCCTCGGAAACGTTCAGGCGGCCACAAATGCGTTCGATGGCGCTGCGTGCCCAACGCCCGCGTGTCCTGGCAGCTTCAGGAGCTGTTTGCGGAAGCTCAGTGAAGCCGCCAATCTCTTCCGGCGTAGCCACAAAATAGGTGTTGCCACGGGCATCATAGAATGCGGCCATGTTGGCTTCCTCGTAATTGGGGTCAGAGTAACATTTTTTCTGCGCAAATCAGACCACATAAGACGGGAAGAAGAACAACGTTCACGTCCTCATCGAAAATGTTACTCTGACCCCAATTACTCAATTACTCCGACGCGGTGATCTCACGGATGACTTTGGCGTCGGAGAACGGAATCTTCTTCGTCACGGGGCGTCCCCGGGAATCATGCATGGGTAGTCCCCCGGAGTCTCGCTCGAGTACGATCTGATAGTCTTCATGGCCCTTGCCGGCGACGACCAGGACATCTCCCGACCGCATTGCAGAAAGCGCGAGTTGCAACGCTTCACGACGCGGGCCGGCGTTCGTTGCGAGCGTTGCACCCGCGAGAATCTGTCTGCGGATGGTGTCCGGGTCTTCGGTGCGTGGATTGTCATCCGTCACCCAAACGCAATCGGCGAGTTCTTCGGCAATGCGGCCCATGATGGGCCGCTTGCCCGGATCGCGGTCGCCTCCGCAGCCGAAGAGCACGTGGAGTTTGGCTTTCGCGCTGACGTGCGGGCGCACACTGCGAAGAACGTTGCCCAGAGCATCGGGAGTATGCGCGTAGTCCACGTAGACGGCCGCGCCATTGGCGAGCACGGCGGCGAGTTCAAGGCGCCCTGGAACGCTCGACAGGCGGGCGATGCCGGTCATTGCACGCTCGACGGGCACGCCGGTGGCTACGGCTAAACCGAGCGCGCATAGAATGTTTTCCGCTTGAAAAGCACCTGCCACCGGCGCCTCCACTTCATAGGAGGTGTCGAAGACCGATAACTTCAGCGTTTGTCCCTGCGCATGCGGAATTCGCTTGAGCACCGCCAGGTCAGCGCCGCTGCCTGCGCAGCCATAGGAAATGACGCGGGTATTTCTCGACCTCATTGCCGCTGCGATCCGAATACCCGACGGGTCGCGGGTATTGATGACAGCCGCGCCGTCGGTTTTGAGCCGCTCGTTGAAGAGTCTCATCTTGGCCTGAAAGTAGGCCTCCATCGATGGGTGGTAGTCGAGATGGTCCTGGGTAAGATTGGTAAAACCTGTTGCGTCAAAAGTGACACCGGCCAGGCGCTGCTGATCGAGTGCGTGGCTCGAAGCCTCCATCGCAAGATGAGTAACGCCGTGCGCACGCTCCAGTTCGCCGAGCATGATATGCAGCGTTTTCGCGTCGTACGTGGTAAGTCCCGCTTCGAGGTTGGAGTGACTCTTGTCGCGGGCCTGGAGGCCGAGGGTTCCCAGGCTTACGGCGTTGCGGCCGTCTTCGCCCCACAAGTCGCGCAGGAAGCACACCGTAGAGGTCTTGCCATTGGTGCCGGTGACGGATGCCATCGTGCCTGGACGCCCCGGATGAAAATCGGCCGCCAGCCGCGCATAGAATCCCCGAATGTCCCGGATTCGCAGGACAACGATTTTTTCGCGCTCGTACTCGTTGAGGCCCAGAGCCTCGTCGCGCGTGCCTTCCGGTACGGCGATGGCCTGTGCGCCTTTCGAGGCGGCTTGCGAACAGAACGCAAGGCCATCCTCGGTGGCGCCCGGCAGGGCGCAGAACAGGTAGCCGTAGCGAACGTCTCTGGAATCTTCAGTAACACCGAAGATGAACAGATCTCTCGTTGCGGCCGAGTCCGGCCGCAATGTGCCGCCGCCGTGCCTTGCCCAAAGATCACCTAATCTCATGTCGGCCTCATTTTACACGGCGCTGGCGGATTGCCACCCGTTGGCGTGGCGAGAGGTACACTCACTGCCCGCTAGCGGTGATCGAGCGCATCCTCACGCACCGGGGGTTGTCGGCGCAGCCGCCACCTCGCGCGCCGGCGCGGCGCGTGGAACGATTTCAGGCGGCTTGATTCTCGAATTCGAACTGGTCTTGGCCAGGGCCGATGGGTGGGCTTGGCTTGCGCGTGTGCCAGCGCGCGGATCGAGGGAAATTGGACGCTGCGAAGGGCAACATTTTGGGGGAAACAGCGAGGCTTGCGTGAATTGTCCCGCGTTTGACGGTTCACCCGTCGCAAGGATAGAGTGCCGGTTGGTGAAAAACGGGGTTTAGAATGACCATCCGTCCGGTAATGCAGGTTACGATACCCACCACCATCATAGGCAGCATGCCCAAACCGGGCTGGCTCGCGTCGGAGTGGTACAGCATTTCGGGCAGCTGGCGTTTGTCGGGCGCCGCGCTCGATGAAGCGCTCGAAGATGCAACGCGATTGGCCCTCACCGATCAGGAGCGCGCCGGAATCGACATCGTCTGCGATGGCGAACAGCGGCGTCCCAGCCATCACAGCTATTTCCTCTCGCATCTCGAAGGCGTCGATTTCGGCACGATGAAGCCGAAAGCGCGGCGGGGCGGCAAAAGCGTGCAGGACGTTCCGTGCATCGTCGGTCCGATTACGCTGCGCGCGCACCGCACGCTCGAGGATTACCGGTTCCTGCGCGCGCTCACCGACCGGCCGATCAAGATGACGCTGCCCGGCCCGTGCACGCTGGTCGACGGTGCGTACGACGATTACTACGGCGACGAACGCACGCTCGCGTATGCCTTTGCCGACGCCTTGCGCGAGGAGATACGCGCGCTCGCCGAAGCAGGATGCAACATGGTCCAGCTCGATGAGCCCGCCGTGACGCGCTTGCCCGAGCAACTGCATGCCTGGGGCGCGGACGCGATCGACCGCGCGTTCGATGGCGTCGCCGTGACGAGTTGCGTACACGTCTGCTATGGCTACCGCTCGCGTCAGCGCGGCGGGAAGGAATGGAAGCGAGGGTACGACGAAATCCTGCCGGCGCTCGCCAGGACCAAAGTCGATCAATATTCACTGGAGCTCGCCGAGCCGGACCTTCCCGCTTCCGTGCTCGCTATGCTGCCCGGCAAGACGATACAGCTTGGAGTCATCAACGTCGGCAGCGACGCGATCGAGACGCCGGCCGAGGTGGCCGGCCGGTTACGCAGCGCGCTCGAAATCGTTCCGGCGCACCGGCTGATGGCAGCGCCGGATTGCGGTTGCGCGGCGCTGCCACGAGATGTCGCGCGCGCCAAGCTGAACGCTATGGTCGCCGGCGCGAAACTCGTGCGAGCCGAGCTTGACAATCGTTAACTCACCGGGATGCACATGACGAAAACTCTCCTTTCGCCGCGGGTAGCCGGGTCCGTACTCGTGCTTGCCACTTTCACGATCGGAACGGTCAGCGCCCAGAATTATCCTTCGCGCAACATTCGCGTCGTCGGCATCGCTACGGCGGGAGCGACGAGCGACATCATCGGCCGCGTGGTCGCCGAGCCGCTGGCCCGGCAACTCGGACACCAGGTTCTGATCGATCAGCGCGGTGGTGCTGGCGGCACGCTCGCCGCCGGAATCGTTGCGCGCAGCGAGCCCGACGGGTACACGCTGCTGCTCACCTCGTCCGCTCAATCCGGCATGACGTGGCTGTACAGCAAGCTGGCGTTCAATCCAGTGAAGGATTTTGCCGGGGTCGCGACGCTTACTGACTTGCCAAGTGTCATCGTGGTGCCGCCCCAACGCAACTGGAATTCGCTGAACGATCTCATCGCGGCCGCCAAAGCGCGGCCGGGCGCGCTCAACTTCGGCTCCGGCGGTGTCGGCAGCGGCACGCACCTCAACTCGGAGAAGCTCATGCTCGGAGCGGGCATATCGGCCAATCACGTGCCATACAAAGGAATGCCCGAGGTGCTGGTCGAAATCATGGCGGGACGTCTGGACTGGCTTTACGCGCCGGCACCCTCTGCGGTTTCGTTGGTAAAGGAAGGCAAGGTGAAGGCGCTGGTCGTGAGCTCCAAAACGCGTATGGAACAGTTGCCCGATGTGCTCACCGCGGCCGAGGTCGGCGTGCCCGGAGCGGAACACGTGTTCTGGATCGGTGTGCTCGCGCCGCGCAAGACTCCACCGGCGGTCGTGGCGAAGCTCAACGCAGAAATCGGCAAGATCCTGCATACGCCCGAGCTGCGCGAACGCTTTCGTCAGCTCGGGGCGCAGCCCTTAGTCATGCAGCCGGCAGAGTTCGACCGCTTTCTCGCGGCCGAGACCGAAGCCGCCGGCCGGGTGGTGAAGGCCGCGAACGTCCAGCCGAATTAGTGCAAAAAGGCAAAGGAAGCCGCCGGTAACCAGGCGACTGACTCGTAACTCGTCCAGTCTGTACTCGTCACCAGTCGCGCATAGAATCCTCGAATGTCCCGGATCCGCACGACGACAATTTTTTCGCGCTCGTACTCGTTGAGGCCCAGAGCCTCGTCGCGCGTGCCTTCCGGTACGGCGCTGGCGGATTGCCACCCGTTGGCGTAGCGAGTTACACTCACTGCCCGCCAGGCAGAGGCAGTTTCCCAGAAAAAAAGCATCCCGGACACACCAACCATCATGATCGACAAGCCACTCCCCTTTGATGAGCGGACCATCCGCGAAATCGTTCGCAATTACCCGACGCCGTTTTACATTTACGATGAAGCCGCGATCCGCGCCAGCGCTCGCAGGCTCAACCAGGCATTCGCATGGGCCGCGTTCAAGGAGTATTTTGCCGTCAAAGCGACCCCGAATCCGCACTTGCTGAAGATCCTGAGGCAAGAAGGTTTGGGCGGTGATTGTTCGAGCCTGCCGGAACTGGTGCTGTGCGAGCGAGTCGGAATCACCGGCGAGAACATCATGTTCACGTCGAACGATACGCCGGCGAAAGAATACCGCCGGGCCAGGGAACTGGGTGCGATCATCAACCTCGATGACATCACTCACATCCCTTATCTGGAACAGCACGCCGGGTTGCCGGAGTTTATTTGCCTGCGCTACAACCCGGGCCCGCTGCGTGAGGGGAACGCCATCATCGGCAAGCCGGAAGAAGCGAAGTACGGCTTCACTCGCGAGCAGCTCACGGACGGCTATCGGCAATTGAAGGCGAAGGGGGTGCGCCGCTTCGGGCTGCACACGATGGTGGCGTCAAATGAGCTGAATCCCGAGTTCTTTGTCGAGACCGCAAAGATGCTGTTTCAACTGGCCGTGGAACTCGCCCGCGAGCCGGGCGTGAGAATTGAATTCGTCAACCTCGGCGGCGGCATCGGCATTCCGTACCGCCCCGGCCAGAAAGCCGTCGACCTCGACTATGTCGGCCGCAGGACCCGGCAGACGTATCAGGAGATCGTCGTTCCGGCCGGTTTGCATCCGCTCAAGATCTTTATGGAAAACGGCCGCTGTATCACGGGTCCGTATGGCTACCTCGTCACCGAGGCGATACATCACAAGAGCACTTACAAACAATACATCGGTGTCGATGCGTGCATGTCCAACCTGATGCGGCCCGGCATGTACGGTGCGTACCACCACATCACGGTGCTGGGAAAAGAGGCCGCCTCCCAGGACCATACCTACGATGTGGTCGGTTCGCTGTGCGAGAACAACGACAAGTTCGCGATTGACAGGCAACTCCCCGCAATTGACGCCGGCGACTTGCTCGTCATTCACGATGCCGGCGCCCACGGCTTCGCGATGGGCTTTCAGTACAACGGCAAGCTCCGTTGCGCCGAGCTGCTGTTGCGGGAAGACGGCTCCGTCATGCAGATTCGGCGCGCGGAAACAATAGACGATTACTTCGCGACGCTGGATTTTTCCAAACTGTGAGGCTAGCGCGTGCTCGGCTGAGAAGGCAGCGTGGTCAGGTCCGGTTCCGGCTGCGGGCGCCAGCCCGCCTGGCGGGTCTCCGCGACCACCGTCGTGTATATCCCGCCGCGCACGTAGAATCTCGCGGTCAGGCGCATATAGCGCGGCCGGGTGGCTTTCGCAAGATCGTCGAGGATGCGGTTGGTCACCGCTTCGTGAAACGCGCCCCGGTTGCGGTAAGACCAGAGATAGAGTTTCAGGCTTTTCAGCTCGACGCACACGCGGTCGGGCACGTAATCGAGGAGGAGCGTCGCGAAGTCGGGCTGACCAGTCTGCGGGCACAGGCAGGTGAACTCGGGCATTTCCATGTGGATCCGGTAGTCGCGCCGCGGGCTCGGATTGGGAAACGTGGCGAGACGTTGACTGGGCTTACCTGGCATTAGGGTGGATGGGATAATTCAGTTAAAATATCGCGCTGGAATCGCCTTTCGATTATAACCCTGACTGGCAAAGAAAAAATTGCGCCTCACTGAAATCAAACTCGCCGGTTTCAAATCCTTCGTAGACCCCACGCATATCCTCGTACCGGGCCAGCTGGTCGGCATCGTCGGTCCCAATGGCTGCGGCAAGTCCAATGTCATCGACGCGGTTCGCTGGGTGCTGGGCGAATCCTCGGCGCGCCACCTGCGTGGCGACACCATGCAGGACGTGTTGTTCAACGGTGCTGGCAACCGCCAGTCCGTAAACCGCGCCAGCGTCGAGCTGGTATTCGACAACAGCGCAGGCCGCGCCGGCGGCCAGTGGGCGAACTACGCGGAAATCTCGGTCAAGCGCGTGCTCGAGCGCGACGCCGAGTCGCTGTTCTACATCAACAACCTGCACGTGCGGCGGCGCGATATCGCGGATATTTTTCTCGGCACCGGTCTGGGGGCGCGCGCCTACGCGATCATCGAGCAGGGCATGATTTCGCGCATCATCGAAGCCAAGCCCGAGGAGCTGCGCATTTTTCTCGAGGAGGCGGCCGGGGTATCGAAATACCGCGAGCGGCGCCGCGAGACCGAACTGCGGCTCGCCGACACGCGCGAGAATCTGTTGCGCGTCGAGGATATCCGCCTCGAGCTCGACAAGCAGCTCGAGCACCTGCGTGGACAGGCCGAGGTGGCCATGCAGTATCACAGCCTGCAGCAACAACTTCATACCGCGCAGAATCTGCTGTGGCTGCAGAAGAAGCGCGAGGCGGGCAGCGCGCGCGAGCGCTGCGCGCGAGAGATCGAAAAGCTCGGCCTCGAGCTCGAAGCCGAAACAGCGCGCCTGCGTGAAACCGAGCGCAAGCTCGAGGAACTGCGCGCGGGACATCATGTTGCCGGGGAAACGCTGCACGCCGTGCAGGGCAGTCTCTACGAAACCAATGCGGCGTTCTCGCGCCTCGAACAGCAGATTCAGCACGTGCGCGAGAACCGCCGGCGGATCGAAAACCAGTTGGCCGTATCGCACAGCCAGCTCGAGCAGGGCGAAGCGCAACTGCAGGCGCAGCGTGCGAGCCGCGACGAATGGCAGCGCGAGCTGCGGCGGGCGCAGCAAGCGGCCTATACCTGCCAGATTGCGGTCGCCGCCGAGGCCACCCGGTTGCCCGTTGCGGATCAGGCATATCGCGACAGTCAGGACCTGCGCGATGCGCTGCAACAGGAGGTGACGGCGAATGCGCAGGCGCTGCAGCTCGAGCAGACGCGCTGCGAACACGCGCTGAGAATTCTGGCGCAACTGGCGCAACGCGAGCAACGATTGCGGGAAGAACAAGCCGCGCTCGCGCCGCCCGACAGCGAGGAACTCGAGCGCCTGCGCACCGAACTCGCCGCACTCGAGGCGCGGCAGCACGATGAGCGCAGCCGGCTGGAAGCCGAAGAGGCGTGCATTCCGCAACTCGAACAGGCATTGCGCGAGCAGGGTGCTGAAGTCGATACAGCCGCACAGCAGGTGACCACGCTCGAGGCGCGGATCGTGGCGCTCCAGCAGGTGCAGGACCGCATTGCGCGCAGCGAAACCATGCAGGGCTGGCTGGGCTCGCATGGCCTCAGCACGGCGCGCCGCCTGTGGCAGGACATCGAGATCGAGGCCGGCTGGGAAGATGCGCTGGAAGCAGTATTGCGCGAGCGCCTGAATGCGATAGGTCTCGGCAGTCTCGAGCACGCAGCGCCCTGGCTCGGCGACCTGCCGCCGGGGAAGATGACGGTATACACCGCCAACCGGGGCGTTACGCCGGCGCCGGCCGCGGTTGCCGGACTCGAACCGCTGGTGGCGTATGTGCAGTGCAAAAACGCGTCGGCGGCTGGCGCGCTTTATGACTGGCTGTACCAGGTGTATGTCGTCAACGATCGCAGCGAAGGTCTGGCGCTGCGCCAGCAGCTGCCGGTCGGCGCGTTGCTGGTATCCGGCGACGGGCATGTGTTCACGCGCCACAGCGTGAGCTTTCACGCGCCGGACTCGGAATTGCACGGCGTATTGTCGCGCCAGCGCGAGATCGAACGGCTGGCCACGCCGCTCGCCGAGGAGCAAGTGCGCCTTGCCGCACTCAGGAATGCGCTGGCGGAGGCTGAAACCGAGTCGGATCAGCGCAAGGCCGCGCTCAATGCGTTGCGCGTTTCCGTCGAGGAACTGCAGCAGGCGCAGCACGCGGCGCAACTCGCGATACTCAAGCTCTCGGAGCAGGCCCAGCGCGTCACCCAGCGCGGCGAACAGATTGCCGCCGAGCTGACCGAAATCGATTCCCAGTCGGGCCACGAGCGGGCGCAGCACGACACCGCGCAGGCCGGTTCCACGCAACTCGACACGCGCCGCGCCGAGTTGCAGACGCAACTCGCCACCGCGATCGACACCCATACGCAGGCGGAGGCTGCGCTCGAGCGCCAACGCCAGGCGCAGCAGCAGGCCGAGCACGTCGCCCAGGAGGCGGCATTTCACCTCAAGAGTTGCGTCGCCAAGATCGGCGAAATCGACACTGCGATCGGACTCATCGTCGAGAACGTCAACGCAATCCGGACCGGCATCGCACAGTTCGAGCAGGAGCTCGGCGGGCTCGACGAAACGCCGCTCAATGCCGAGCTGGAGCAAGTGATGGGTTTGCGCGGCGAGAAGGAACGGGCGCTGGCCGCGGCGCGCGACGCGCTCGAAGCTACTGAAACCGAACTGCGCCAGACCGAACACGAGCGACTGACGATAGAGCAGAATCTGCATCCCATCCGCGAGAAGATCGGCGAAGTCCGGCTCAAGGAGCAGGAAGCGCGGCTGACCGAAGAACAGTTCGCGCAGCAACTCGCTGAGGCCGGGGCTGACGAACAGGAACTGCTGCAGCAGGCCGAAAAGGGCAAGCGCTCGGGCGCGCTGCAGACCGATATCGCGCGGCTCGCCGGCGAAATCAGCGCGCTGGGGGCGGTCAACCTGGCGGCGCTCGAGGAACTCGAAACGGCGCAGAGCCGCAAGAATTATCTCGATTCGCAATCGCAGGACCTGAATCAGGCGCTCACCACGCTCGAGGACGCCATCCGCCGCATCGACCGCGAGACTCGCGAGCGGCTGCTGCACACGTTCGAGGAAGTCAACCGCCACTTCGGCGAGTTGTTCCCGTCGCTGTTCGGCGGCGGCCAGGCCAGGCTGTTGCTGACCGGCGAGGAGATACTCGACGCGGGCGTGCAGGTGATTGCGCAGCCGCCGGGCAAGAAGAACAGCTCGATCCATCTGCTGTCAGGCGGTGAGAAGGCGCTCACCGCGCTGTCGCTGGTGTTCGCGCTGTTTCAGCTCAACCCCGCGCCGTTCTGCCTGCTCGACGAGGTCGATGCGCCGCTCGACGACACCAACACCGAGCGCTTCTGTGAGCTGGTCAAAAAAATGTCGGAGCACTCGCAGTTCCTGTTTATCAGCCACAATAAGATCACCATGGAAATTGCCAATCAGTTGATCGGCATCACGATGCAGGAAGCAGGCGTATCCCGCGTGGTTGCGGTCGATATCGAAGAGGCGATGAAACTCGCTGAAGAAGCGGCGTAGCGATGAACGATCTGCAGATCAGTCTGCTGGTGATAGGCGTAATTGCGGTCGCCGGCGTTTATCTGTTCAATTGGTGGCAGGAACGCCAGTTCCGCCGCCGTTCCGAGCAGGCGTTTGCGCGCGAGCATGACGATGTGCTGCTGGGGGAGGCGCCGGCGCGGGACGCGGAACCCGTCGTGCGCGTGGAGCCGAGCATACCGGGCCAACCTGCCGCGCAGCCGGCAGCGGCGCGCACCGTGGTCAGAACTCCAATCTCGGCGGTGGCCGATCCGATCATCGACTACGTGGTTGAGGTCAGCCTCTCGTCCGCGGCGGATGGCATGGACCTGCACGTGGAACTGCTGGCCATGGCCGCGGGCTGGGGCAGGCCGGTGCTGGTCGCCGGCTACGACCGTGATAGCGACGAATGGCAGGCCGCCGGCAGCGGCAAACCCTATTCACGGCTGCGTTTTGCGCTGCAAATGTCGAATCGCGCCGGCTGCGTCGACACGGGCCAGTTGACTTCATTTCGCGATGCCGTGGTCAAATGGGCCGGGCGCAAACAGGGCGAGGCAACGTATCCCGACGTGGCCGAGGCCCACGCCATGGCGGTACAGCTCGATCGCTTTTGCGCCGATGTCGATATCGCCATCGGCATCAACGTGGTGACGCGCGCGGGCATGCCGTTTTCCGGCACCAAGATCCGCGCGCTGGCGGAGGCGGCAGGGCTCAAACTCGAACCCGACGGCGTGTTTGTCGCGTACGGTGAGCGGGGTGACGCGCAGTTCACACTCGACAATCACGAGCCGATGCCGTTCGTGCCGGAGCAGATGAAAACGCTCTTTACGAGCGGCATCACGTTCCTGCTCGACGTGCCGCGGGTCGACGCTGCGGTGCACGCCTTCGATACCGTGGTCGAGACCGCGAGGAATTTTGCGGCGGCGCTCGATGGCACGCTGGTCGACGACAACCGTAACGCGTTGTCAGACGGCGCGATCGAAACCATCCGCCACCGGCTGAAGGTGATACTGGCGAAGATGGATGCCGCCCAAATCGCCGCGGGAGGCGCGCGGGCACGGCGGCTCTTTTCCTGAACCGCATGGCCGTGCCGCCCTCAATCGCGGCGCGCGCTGACCAACTGCGCGCCGAGCTCGAACAGCACAATTACCATTATTACGTGCTCGACCGTCCGCTGATTCCGGACGCCGAGTACGACCGCCTGTTCCGCGAATTGCAGCAACTCGAGCGACAGTATCCGCAGCTCGTCACCGCCGACTCGCCGACCCAGCGCGTCGGCGCCGCACCGCGCACCGATTTCACCCAGGTCGCGCACCGCACTGCGATGCTGTCGCTCAACAATGCGTTCGAGGACGACGCGGTCGTTGCCTTCGACCGCCGGGTGCGCGACGCACTGGAAGCGGAGCCTGTCGAATATGCCGCCGAGCCCAAATTCGACGGCCTTGCGGTCAGTCTCGCCTACGAGCACGGTGTCCTGACGACCGGCGCGACGCGCGGTGACGGCTACACCGGCGAGGACGTTACCGCCAACCTGCGCACCGTGCGCGCGATTCCGCTCAGGCTGCGGGGGCCCCATCCGCCCGCAGGGCTGGAGGTACGGGGCGAGGTGCTGATGCTGAAATCCGACTTCGAGCAGCTCAACCGCATGCAGGCCGCGCAGGGCGAAAAGGAGTTCGTCAATCCGCGCAACGCGGCGGCCGGTGCGCTGCGCCAGCTCGACCCGCGCATTACGGCGACGCGGCGGCTCGCGTTCTTTGCCTACGGCACCGGCGGTACTGAGTACGGCAAGCTGCGCCGCCATTCGCAAGTGCTCGACCGGCTTGCCGAACTGGGTTTCCCCGTCACGGCAGAGCGCCGGGTGGTCACGGGGATTGCAGGGCTGCTCGATTATTACCGCGCCATCGGTGCGCGGCGCGACCAACTGCCGTTCGACATCGATGGTGTGGTTTACAAGGTCAATGACCTCGCCGCCCAGAACACCCTTGGTTTCGTGTCGCGGGCGCCGCGTTTTGCAATCGCTCACAAGTTTCCCGCCGAGGAAGCAACCACGGTCGTCGAGGGCATCGATGTACAGGTCGGGCGCACCGGCGCGCTGACGCCGGTGGCGCGTCTGCAGCCGGTATTCGTCGGCGGCGTGACGGTCACCAATGCAACGCTGCATAACGAGGACGAGGTGCAGCGCAAGGATATTCGCATCGGCGATACCGTCGTGGTGCGTCGCGCGGGTGATGTGATACCGGAGGTCGTGCGCACCATCGAGACTAAACGGCCGCCGCACACTCGCCCTTTTGTGCTTCCCGAGCGCTGCCCGGTATGCGACTCTGCGGTTCGCAGAAGCGAGGACGAGGCGATCGCGCGTTGCACCGCCGGGTTGTTCTGCCCGGCGCAGCGCAAGCAGGCGTTGTTGCATTTCGCCGGCCGGCGCGCGATGGACATCGAGGGGCTGGGCGAAAAACTGGTCGAGCAGCTGGTCGATAAAGGCATCGTGCGCACGCCGGCTGATCTCTACAAGCTTGACCTCGCCGGACTCGCCGGGCTCGAGCGCATGGCGCAAAAATCAGCCGCGAATCTGATGGCGGCGATCGAGAAAAGCAAGCACACCACGCTCGCGCGTTTTATCTTCGCACTCGGCATCCGCAACGTCGGAGAAAGCACCGCGCAGGATCTGGCGCGCTGTTTTGGCAGCGTCGACCGCCTGGCCGCCAGCGCTGCGGAATCGTTGCAGCAAGTGCCGGACGTGGGGCCGGTGGTGGCACAAAGCATTGCGGGTTTCTTCGCCGAATCGCACAATCGCGAGGTGATCGACAAGTTGCTGGAGGCCGGTGTCAGATTCGCTGAAACTGCGCCCCCGCGACTGGATACGGCGAGCCCCGTGTATGGCAAAACGTTTGTGCTGACCGGAACGCTGCCGCATCTGAAGCGCGATGACGCGCAGCAGTGCATCCGCGACCGGGGCGGCAAGGTCAGCGGCAGCGTGTCGAAGCAGACCGATTTTCTGGTTGCCGGGGCGGAACCCGGCAGCAAATATGACAAGGCAGCGGAACTTGGAATTACAATACTGGACGAAGCGGGCTTGCTGAAACTACTGGAGCGATGAAAAACTCATGAGCATCATCACCAAAGCGGTATTTCCGGTGGCGGGATTGGGAACGCGATTTCTGCCGGCAACCAAGGCGAGTCCCAAGGAAATGCTGCCCGTGGTCGACAAACCGCTGATCCAGTATGCGGTCGAGGAAGCGGTCGCCGCCGGCATCACCGAACTCGTGTTCATCACCGGCCGCAGCAAGCGCGCGATCGAGGATCATTTCGACACGGCGTTCGAGGTTGAAAGCGAGCTCAAGACGCGCGGCAAGCACGAGATGCTGGCGATGGTACGGGATGTGGTGCCGCGTCACGTGAAATGCATTTATGTGCGGCAGCAGCAGGCGCTCGGACTCGGCCATGCGGTGTTGTGCGCGCAACCGGTCGTCGGCGACAACCCGTTCGCGGTCATCCTGGCCGACGACCTGATCGACGCGAAGCCCGCGGTGATGAAACAGATGGTCGATGTCTATCGCAACGAGCGCTGTTCGGTGCTCGGCGTGCAGACGGTGGCGCGCGCCGATACGGCGCAATACGGCATCATCAAGCCCGGTCGCCGTGACGGCCGTTTGCATGTGGTGGCGGCGATCGTCGAGAAACCGAAGCCGCGCGTCGCTCCGTCGACCCTTGCCGTGGTCGGCCGCTACATCCTGTCCGCGCGCATCTTTCATCATCTGCAGCGCGTGCGTCCCGGCGCCGGTGGCGAAATTCAGTTGACCGACGGCATCGCGGCGCTACTCAACGAACAATCGGTGCTTGCCTACCAGTTCGACGGTGTGCGCTACGATTGTGGCAGCAAGCTCGGTTACCTCAAGGCGAATGTCGCGTACGGGCTCAAACATCCGGAAGTGGCGCGCGATTTTGCGAAGCACCTTGCCGCATTGCAGCGCAGCCGGCGGCGTTGAGCCTGGCTGGCATGACATCATGAATCAATGATGCTGGCGCCGGCACAAGCCTGGGAAATTCTTGGCTCTGCCGAGCCGGTGTGCTCGGCCGCCACCGTAACACAGGCGGTAACTCGCATCGCAGCGGAAATCACGCAGGCCCTCGCCGATGAGTATCCGCTGGTGTTGAGCGTGATGGGCGGGGCGGTCGTGTTTACCGGCCAGTTGCTGCCGCTGCTCAGGTTTCCGCTCGATTACGATTATCTGCATCTGACGCGTTACGGCAATGCGACCACCGGCGGAAGCATCGCATGGAAGGTTTTTCCACTCGAGGCGGTCGCCGGGCGGGTGGTGCTGGTGATCGACGACATACTCGACGAGGGCTACACCATGGCGGCGATCCACGCGCGCGTTCTTGCCGCGGGAGCGCAGCGTTGCTATTGCGCGGTCCTGGCTGACAAGGATATCGGCAAACCGAAACCGATCGCCGCGGATTTTGTCGGCGTGACGCTGCCCAACCGCTACGTGTTCGGGTTTGGCATGGACGTCAAAGGCGCCTGGCGCAATCTGCCCGCGATATACGCGGTGAAACAGCAATGCTAGCCATCATCGGCGGCAGCGGCCTGACGCAGCTCTCGAACCTGGACGTTTCCCGGCGCGAGGTGGTGCGCACGCCCTGGGGCGAGCCGTCGGGCGCGCTCACATTCGGCAGCATTGCGGGAAGGGAAGTGGTATTTCTCGCGCGCCATGGCTATGGTCACACCATCCCGCCGCATCAGGTCAACTACCGGGCGAATATCTGGGCGCTGCATGCGCAAGGCGTGAAAGATGTGGTTGCAGTGGCCAGCGTGGGCGGTATCAGACGCGACCTGGAGCCGGGCGCGCTGGTCATTCCAGACCAGATCATCGACTATACCCATGATCGTGCGGTCACGTTCTTCACTGGCGGAGACGCCGGCGTGCGTCACATCGATTTCACGCTGCCCTATTGCCAGACACTGCGCGCCGCCTGTCTCGCGGCCGGGCGGCAGGCGGGAGAATCGCTGCTCGACGGCGGCGTCTATGCCGCAACCCAGGGTCCGCGGCTCGAAACCGCGGCCGAGATCGACCGGCTCGAGCGCGACGGCGCCGACATGGTCGGCATGACCGGCATGCCGGAAGCCGCACTCGCGCGGGAAATCGGCCTGTGCTATGCGGCGATCGTGGTGGTGGCGAACCGCGCGGCCGGCCGGGATGGGGCCGCGGGAATCAGCATGACCGATATTGCCGGAGTGCTCGAGCAGGCGATGCACCGGGTACGTCCGGTACTGGCGAAGCTGGTGGTTGCCGATGGCCGTTAGAGCGGTGCTCAAAATGGGCGACCCGCGGCTGCTCGAGCAGGCGCGCGCCATCGAGCGCTTCGACGTACCCGAGCTGCACGCGCTGCTGGCGGATATGCACGACACCATGCAGGCATACGACGGCGCCGGCTTGGCCGCGCCGCAGATCGGCGTCGGTTTGCAGGTGGTCGTTTTCGGCATCGATCATAACCCGCGTTATCCCGATGCCGAAGCGGTGCCGCATACCGTGCTCATCAACCCGGTCCTGACACCATTGGGTGACGCCATCGAAGAGGACTGGGAAGGTTGCCTGTCGGTGCCCGGTTTGCGCGGCATGGTGCCGCGTTACGCACGGCTGCGCTACCAGGGCTACGATCAGTTTGGTAACGCGATCGATCGCAGCGTCGGCGGCTTTCATGCGCGCGTGGTACAGCACGAATGCGATCACCTGCTCGGCGTGCTGTATCCGATGCGCATCCGCGACTTCAGCCGTTTCGGTTATACCGAGGTACTATTTCCGGAGCGGGAACCACCGGACGAGTAACGCATCTTCACCCCTGCAATTGCTGCACCAGGTCGCTTTCGAGCTTCACCACGGTCTTCGCATCGTCGAGTGCCGCGCCATTGATCAGGAACACATCCTCGGCGCGCTCGCCCAGGGTATTGATCCTGGCGGCATACAGGTTGATGCCGTATTTGACGAGGCAGCGCGCCATGCGGGAGAGCAGCCCGGGCCGGTCGCCGGCGATGATCTGCAGTATTTTATAGGCGCCGCGCTCGTCCGGTTCGATGCTGACCTCCGGGGTGATCGGAAAATGCTTGAGCTGCCGGCTGACGCGCCCCTGCGCCGGTGGTTCGAGCGGCGTCTCGAGCAGCAGGCGCTGGCCCAGCTCGTATTCGATATAGCCGACCATGTCGCGGTACTGCGGCTTCTCATTGTAGGGATCGTTGATCTGGAAACTGTCGAGCGCGTAACCGTGGCGCGTGGTGTAGATTTTGGCGTCCATGATCGAATAGCTGCTGCGCTCGAAAAAGCTGCAGATGCGCGCAAAGAGATCCTTCTGGTCGCGCACGTAGATCATGACCTGCAGTCCTTCGCCGGCCGGGGACAGCCGCGCCTTGACCACCGGTTTTAACGTATCGACGCGGTAGTTGAGCAGGCGCGTATGCCACGCGATCTCGTCGGGATCGTGGCGCAGGAAGTACGAGACGTCGAGCTGCGCCCACAGTTTTTCGTGCGCCTGCTCGTCGATTGCATACAGCCTGAGTTTCGCTTTGGCCGCGTCCTGCCGCTGTTGCAGGCTGCTGTCGAGCGAGCGAGCGTCGCCGCTCAGACGCCGGCGCGTCGCCATGAACAGGTCCTCGAGCAACTTGCCTTTCCACGCATTCCAGACTTTGGGGCTGGTGCCCCGGATGTCGGCAACGGTCAGCAGGTACAGCGCGACGAGATGCCGGTCGTCCCCGACCTTGGCGGCAAAGGCGCTGATCACCTCGGAGTCCGACAGGTCCTGCTTTTGGGCCGTCATCGACAGGGTGAGATGGTTCTCGACCAGCCACGCGACGAGTTCGACGGCGTCGCGTGCGAGGCCATGGGCGCGGCAAAAACGCGCGGCATCGACTCTGCCGAGCGTCGAATGGTCGCCGCCGCGGCCCTTGGCGATATCGTGAAACAGCCCCGCGAGATAAAGCAGTTCCGGGTTTGCGAAGTCGCTCATCAGGCGGCTGCACAGCGGAAATTCGTGCGCGAGCTCGGGGACCGCGAAGCGCCGCAGGTTGCGCACCACTTTGAGGATGTGCTCGTCGACCGTGTAGACGTGGTACAGGTCGTGTTGCATCTGCCCGACGATGCGGCCGAATGCGGGAATGTAACGGCCGAGCAATCCGTACTGGTTCATGCGCATGAGCGCGCGCAGCACGCGCGTCGGACTGCGCAGGATCTGCATGAACCGCTCGCGGTTTGCCGGGTTGGCGCGGAAGGCAGGATTGATCTGACTGCCGGCGCGCGACAGTGCCCGCAGCGTCCCGGCGGTCATGCCTTTGAGTTCGTGGTGCTGCTGCAGCAGCACTATCGCCTCCAGCATCGCGCCGGGCTGGCGCCGGAACAGGCTTTCGTCGTGCGCCTCGAGCAGTTCGTTGCGGATGCGAAAATGCGCGTTGATGGTCTGCGCCGCCGCCTCGCGGGACGGAAGAATCAGCGTGCCGAGGTTCTGCAGTACCACGGTGTTGAGCTGGCTGATTTCCTTGGCGGTGCGGTAGAAACGCTGCATCAGATGCTCGCTCGCCCGCCGGTGCGCGGTGTCGCGCAGCCCCATCTGCAACGCGAGCGCGGTCTGCACGTCGAACACCAGCCGCTCTTCGCGCCGCCGCGCGAGATAGTGGAGGCGAATGCGCAGGTTCTGCAGGAAAGATTCATGCTGCCGCACCTGCGTGGCTTCACGGCGGGTGATGATCTCGCGCTCTACCAGATCGGTCCACGTGGCGCCGATGCCTGCCGCCTTCGCGATCCATAGAATGTTGTGCAGGTCGCGCAGACCGCCCGCGGTTTCCTTGATGTTGGGCTCGAGGTTGGTATCGCGATAACGCTCATGGCGCTGCTCCTGCTCGAGCCGCTTGGCCTTGCAAAACTGCTGCGGGTCGAGGCCGCGCGCGAATTCTTTTTCGAAGTGCCGGAACAGCTTGCGATTGCCCGTCAGCAGGCGCGCTTCGAGCATGCTGGTCTGCACGGTGATGTCCTGGGCCGCCAACGCGACGCATTCGTCGATGGTGCGCACGCTGTGTCCCACCTCGAGCCCGACATCCCATAGCGTCCCGACAAACTGCTCGAGTTTGGGGATCTGATCCGGAGCGGATGCGGGTGGCAGCAGGATCAGCAGATCGATGTCGGAATAGGGGAACAGCTGGCCGCGGCCGTAGCCGCCTACTGCCACCAGCGCGAGCGCCGGCGGCATCGCGAGATGCTGCCATACCGCATTGAGCTGGCCGTCAACCAGCATGCGCAGGCGCCGCAGCAACTCGGGGGCTGCATGATGCTCGAGGTAGCGCAATTCCAGCGTACGGCGCTGTTCGCCGAGACGGGTCTTCCAGCGCGCCGTCAACGGTTGCGCTGCGGCGACGGGCGCGGCCGCCGTCTGCGATACGCTAGTCATGCCGCCGCTGCACGAATTCCGGCGGTGCGGGCGTGCCTGCGGATCGCGTCAGCACTTCGAACCCGCCCGCGGTGACCAGCACCGTATGTTCCCATTGCGCCGACAGGCTGTGGTCCTTGGTGACTATGGTCCAGCCGTCAGCCAGCTGGCGGATATCGGCGCGGCCGGCATTGATCATCGGCTCGACGGTGAAGGTCATGCCGGCTTCGAGCACGAGACCGGTGCCGGGACGGCCGTAATGCAATACCTGCGGTTCCTCATGGAATTTGCGGCCGATGCCGTGGCCGCAGAATTCGCGCACCACGCTGCAGCCGTTGTTCTCGGCCCAGCTCTGAATCACATGACCGATATCGCCAAGGCGCGCCCCCGAGCGCACCGCGGCAATGCCATGCCACATGCATTCGTAGGTAATCTCGCACAGGCGGCGCGCCTGCACCGACGGCTGGCCGACGTAGTACATGCGGCTGGTGTCGCCGTGATAACTGTCTTTGATCACCGTGACGTCGATATTGATGATGTCGCCGGCCTTGAGCTTCTTGTCCCCGGGCACGCCGTGGCATACGACGTGATTGACCGAAGTGCAGACCGACTTCGGGTAGGGTGGGTAGCCCGGCGGCGCATAGTTGAGCGGGGCTGGCACCGTATGCTGGACGTTCACCATAAATTGGTGACAAAGGCTGTCGATCTCATCGGTGGTAGCCCCGGCTTTGACGTGAGGGGCGATGAAATCGAGCACTTCCGCGGCAAGCTGCCCCGCGATGCGCATTTTGGCGATTTCTTCGGCGGTCTTGACGGCGACGCTCATGGGCGTGGGAGTGCGATACACAGGGTGGTATCCAAGGGAATCAAAAAGATGCGGATTCTATGCCAATTCCCGGCCGATTCATAACGCTTGCGCCGCAGGCGCAGGCACCCGGGGTACCGGCAGAAGCGCGGTCGAACCGAGCGGGTTGAGCGAAAATCATTAAAGATGATATAATTAGCCGTCGGTTCGAGACAAGCGTTTAAGGTTTTTCGACCGCAAATTCGCACATCCGCCATAGTCAGGGTGCTCGCATAGCGAGTGTAGGCCGGCGGATGGAGGCTTAACCCTAACTGGAGAAAAGTATGGCAACTAGCATGCGTGAAATGCTGGAGTGTGGGGTCCATTTCGGACACCAAACCCGCTACTGGCACCCCAAGATGGCGCCTTTCATTTTCGGCCATCGCAATAAAATCCACATCATCAACCTCGAAAAAACACTGGCGCTGTATCTCGACGCGCTCAAGTTCGTGCGCCAGTTGACCTCCAACAAGGGCACGATACTGTTTGTCGGGACCAAGCGCCAGGCGCGCGAAATCGTCAAGGAAGAAGCGTTGCGCAGCGGCTCGCCTTATGTCGATCACCGCTGGCTCGGCGGCATGCTGACCAATTACAAGACCGTCAAACAGTCGATCAAGCGCTTGAAGGAGATGGAGGCGATGGTAGAGGACGGCTCGCTCGAAAAGCTGGCCAAGAAGGAAGCGCTCAATTATCAACGTGAGGTGGTCAAGCTCGAGCGCAGCCTGGGAGGCATCAAGGACCTGAATGGCATGCCGGACGCGTTGTTCGTGATCGACGTCGGCTATCACAAAGGCGCGATTGCCGAAGCGAAAAAGCTCGGCATCCCGATCATTGCGGTGGTGGATACCAATCACAATCCGGAAGGCGTGGATTATGTAATTCCCGGCAACGACGACTCGAGCCGTGCGATCCGGCTGTATGCGCGAGGCGTCGCCGACGCGGTGCTGGAAGGCCGCAGTCAGGTCGTGGAAGGAATCGTCAGCGACGAGGAATTCGTCGAGGTCGAGGACGCCGCGGCGCCTGCAGCCTGACGGTGCACCCAACCGGAAAAGGGGCCCTGGCCCCTTTTTTTTAAGTTTTTGGAGCAATAATGGCGGCAATCACTGCGGGGATGGTCAAGGAACTGCGCGAGGCGACGGGCCTTGGCATGATGGAATGCAAGAAGGCCCTCGTGGAGGCCGACGGCGACGTGAAAAAGGCCGTGGAGCTGCTGCGCATCAGGAGCGGCGCCAAGGCGAGCAACGTGGCCGGCCGCATTGCCGCCGAGGGCGCGGTCAGTGTGTTTATCTGCGCCGACGGCCGGACCGGCGCGCTGGTTGAGGTTAATTGCGAGACCGATTTCGTCGCCAAGGATCTGAATTTCGCGGGTTTTGTAAAGGCGGTTGCCGCCGCCGCGGCGAGCAGTGGTGCGGCCGACGTGGACGCACTGCTCAAGGCAGCGGGCAGTAATGGACAAACGCTGGAAGGCGCGCGCCAAGGGCTGGTGATGAAGCTCGGCGAAAATATCAGCGTACGCCGTATCGCGCGGATTGCGGCCAAAGGCAGGCTGGCCCATTACCTGCATGGCAGCAGAATCGGCGTGCTGGTCGATTACGAAGGTGGCGACGAACAACTCGGCAGGGACCTCGCGATGCACATTGCGGCGAGCAAGCCGATGTGCGTGGGCAGGGAGCAAGTGCCGCCGGAGGTCATCGCCAAAGAGCGCGAAATCTACTCGGCGCAGGCGCAGGACAGCGGCAAGCCCGCCAATATCATCGCCAAAATGGTCGAGGGCCGGATCGCCAAATATCTGGCGGAAGTCGCATTGCTCGGCCAGCCGTTCGTCAAGAACCCCGACGAGACGATCGAAAAACTGCTGCAGGCCAAGCATGCCAAAGTTCATGGCTTCCAGCTGTTTATCGTGGGCGAGGGGATCGAGAAGAGAAAAGACGATTTCGTAGCCGAGGTTATGGCGCAGGCGGGGAGCGCCTGAATGGCGGACACGCCGGCCTATAAGCGCATCCTGCTCAAGCTCAGCGGCGAGGCGCTGATGGGCGAGGACAGCTACGGCATCAACCGGCCCACCATCGAGCGTATCGTCTCGGAAATCGCCGGCGTAGCCAGTCTCGGGGTCGAGATCGCGGTGGTGATCGGCGGCGGCAACATTTTCCGTGGTGTGGCCCCGGCCGCGGCCGGCATGGATCGCGCCACGGCCGATTACATGGGCATGCTCGCCACCGTGATGAACGCACTCGCGTTGCAGGACGCGATGCAGCGCGTCAAACTCGTCGGCCGCGTGCAGTCGGCGCTCAAGATCGAACAGGTCGTAGAGCCGTACATCCGCGGCAAGGCCATGCGCTATCTCGAAGAAGGCAAGATCGTCATCTTTGCGGGCGGCACCGGCAACCCGTTTTTCACCACCGACACGGCAGCGGCGCTGCGCGGCATGGAGATGAACGTCGAGCTGGTGCTCAAAGCAACCAAGGTCGACGGCGTCTATACTGAAGATCCGAAGACGCATGCCGATGCGATGCGCTACACGAGCCTCACCTTCGATGAGGCGATCATCAGGAATCTGAAAGTGATGGACGCGACCGCGCTCACCCTGTGCCGCGACCAGAAGCTGCCGATCAACGTATTCAGCATTTTCAAGCCGGGTGCCTTCAAACGCGTCGTCACCGGCCAGGACGAAGGCACGCTCGTGCATTACTAGCCTAGCGGAGGAATGCAATGATTGCCGATGTCAAGAAATCCGCCGAACAGAAAATGAAAAAGACGCTCGAGACGCTGAAGACCGATTTCGGGAAAATTCGCACCGGCCGCGCGCATACCGGCCTGCTCGATCATGTGCTGGTCGACTACTACGGCACGCCGACGCCGGTCAGCGGGGTCGGCAACGTGACCCTGCTGGATGCACGCACCATCGGTGTCACGCCGTGGGACAAGAAAATGGCGGGCCTGATCGAAAAAGCGATCCGCAATTCTGACCTGGGCCTGAACCCCGCCACCGTCGGCGATATGGTGCGCGTGCCGATGCCGGTGCTGACCGACGAGCGCCGCCGCGACCTGGTCAAGGTCGTGCATCGCGAAGCCGAGAACACGCGCGTCGCGGTGCGCAACGTGCGCCGCGACGCCAACAACCACCTCAAGGAACTGCTCAAGCAGAAGCAGGTCGCCGAGGACGAGGAACGCCGCGCGCAGGACGACGTCCAGAAGCTGACCGACCGTTACATCGCCGAGGTCGACAAGGCGATGGCCGCCAAAGAAGCGGAATTGATCGCGGTCTAGCGGGTGCGCGTGTCCAACCCCAGTTCCAGCGCTGCAGTCCCCGCCACCGGCGCGCTGCCGCGCCATATCGCCATCATCATGGATGGCAACGGCCGGTGGGCCAGAAAGCGCCTGCTGCCGCGTATCGCCGGGCATCGCCGTGGCGTGGAAGTAGTGCGCAGCACGGTGCAGGCGTGCGTGGAGAAAGGCATTGAATTCCTGACCCTGTTTGCATTCAGCAGCGAGAACTGGCGCCGGCCGGCGGACGAGGTGTCGTTTCTGATGCAGTTGTTCATGCTGGCGCTCGAGCGCGAGGTTGCGAAGCTGCACAAGAACAACATCCGCTTCAAAGTCATCGGCGATCTGACGCCCTTCGAGCCGCGGCTCACCCGCCTGATCGCCGAGGGCGAGCAGCTCACCCGCGACCACACGCGGCTGACCTTGACGGTCGCCGCAAATTACGGCGGACGCTGGGATATTACCCAGGCGGTGAGCCGCATGCTGAAGGAACAACCGCCGCTGGCGGCCGGATTCACCGAAGCCGACTTGCAGCCATACCTGTCCCTCGCCTATGCGCCGGAGCCGGATCTGTTTATCCGCACCGGTGGCGAACAGCGCATCAGCAACTTTCTGCTGTGGCAGCTGGCTTACGCCGAGATGTACTTCACCGACACGCTGTGGCCGGATTTCGACGCGGCCGCATTCGAGCGGGCGATCGTTTCGTACCAGCAGCGTGAACGACGTTTCGGGCGCACCAGCGAGCAGGTTCAGGCAGCGGCAGCGGAGAATGCGGTGCGACCCTTGGCCGAGGATCACTCGCCGTGATACGCGGCGAGTCCCGCCATGCTTAACCTCAACGTGCGCATCATGACGGTCGTGGTGGTGCTGCCGTTGTTGCTGGCGGCGATGTTTATGCTGCCGAACGCATGGTGGAATATCGCGTTGCTTGCGCCACTCATGGTCGCCGGACACGAGTGGGCGCGGCTGGCGGATTTTGGCCGCGGGGCGGAGGCCGCGTTTCTGATGACACTGTTGGCCGGATGCGCGTTGTTGTGGCTGGTCGCAGTGCCGGCGGCCGGGCGCCCGGGAAGCTCCGCGCATGGACCTGAGCGTGCCGTGTTCGCGTTGGCGGTTGCGTTCTGGTGCGTCGTCGCGCCGTGCTGGTTATGGCTCAAGCTCGTCGTGCGCCAGCGTCCCGCCCTTGCGGCTGCGGGCCTGGCGGTGCTGCTGCCGACGTGGCTGGCGCTGGCTTGCCTGCAGCGCGACGCCGGGTTATTGCTGTTGCTGCTGGCGGTCATCTGGATTGCCGACAGCGCCGCGTATTTCGCGGGCCGCACGCTGGGCAGGCACAAACTGGCGCCGGTGATCAGTCCAGGCAAGACCTGGGAAGGCGTAGGCGGCGCCTGCGCGGCCGTCATTGCCTACGCGCTGGCGTTGCATTTTTCGCTGTTCTCGAAACACGATTTGTCCACGCTCCTGGCCGGCTTTGTCGGCATGATGGCGCTTGGCGTATTGGGTGACTTGCTTGAATCGTGGCTCAAGCGTTGTGCCGGAGCCAAAGACAGTGGCGGCATATTCCCGGGGCACGGCGGCATGCTCGACCGCATCGACAGCGTGACCGCCGCGTTGCCGTTGGCCGCCTTGATTTTCATCTAGACTATCGTATGAGCGTATCCCGACAGGTCGTCATTCTGGGTTCCACCGGCAGCGTGGGTTCGAGCACGCTCGATGTGATCGCACGGCATCCGGGGCGCTTCAAAGTGGTCGCGCTCACGGCCCACCGCCAGATCGACGCGCTCTTCAAACAGTGCCTCGCATTCGAGCCGCAATATGCGGCAGTCGGTGATGACGGTAGCGCCGAGCAACTGCGCGCCAAACTGCGCGCTGCAGGCAGCGCAACCGAGGTGCTGTGCGGCGAGCAGGCGCTGCAGCAGGTAGCCGCCTTGCCGCAGGCTGACACGGTGATGGCGGCAATCGTCGGCATTGCCGGACTGCGCGCAACCTTCGCGGCAGTGCAGGCCGGCAAGCGGGTGCTGCTCGCCAACAAGGAAGCGCTGGTGACCGCCGGCCCGGTGTTCATGAACGCGGTTCGCAGCCGCGGCGTGACCTTGATCCCGATCGACAGCGAGCACAATGCGGTGTTCCAGGCGCTGCCGGGAGCATACGCCGGCGATCTTGCCGCAGCCGGCGTGCGGCGTATTCTGTTGACGGCTTCCGGCGGGCCGTTTCGCGAACTGCCCCTCGAACAGCTGTCACAGGTCACACCGGATGAGGCGTGCGCCCATCCCAACTGGGTAATGGGTCGCAAGATTTCGGTCGACTCGGCCACCATGATGAACAAGGGCCTGGAAGTCATCGAAGCGGGCTGGCTGTTCAATGCGTCGGAAGCGCAAATCAAGGTCGTAATCCATCCTCAAAGCGTGATTCACTCGCTGGTCGAGTACGTTGACGGCTCGGTGCTCGCCCAGCTAGGCAACCCCGATATGCGCACGCCGATTGCTTACGCACTGGGCTACCCGCAGCGCATCGAGGCCGGAGTCGATTTTCTCGACCTCGCAGCGCTGGGCCGACTCGATTTTTCAGAACCGGACCATCGCCGTTTTCCCTGCCTCGATCTGGCGCGCGAGGCATTGCGTGCCGGCGGCAATGCGTCCACCGTACTCAACGCGGCAAATGAAGCGGCGGTCGCGGCTTTCCTCGAATCGACACTGCGGTTCGACCAGATTCCAGTGCTGATCGGGCACGTGCTCGCCGAGATTCCGCTGGCGCCGCTGCACGGCCTCGAAGACGTATTCAGCGCCGACCGGCGCGCCCGCGACTGCGCCGAGATCTGGCTCGCACGCAATACGACCGTTGCCGCCCGGCGCTCGCTGCGCGTTACCGCGTAACTCTCCGGGCGGACAGAACCTGCGATGAGCCTGCTGACCACGATCCTGGCGTTTGCATTTGCGCTCGGTGCGCTGATCGTAGTGCACGAGTATGGGCATTATCTGGTGGCCCGCCTGTGCAACGTCAAGGTGCTGAAGTTTTCAATCGGATTTGGCCGTGTGATATGGTCGCGCCGTTACGGCCGCGATCAGACCGAGTGGGCGGTCTCCGCTTTTCCGCTCGGCGGTTACGTCAAGATGCTTGACGAGCGCGAAGGCGAGGTTCCCGCGCAGGATCTGGCGCGCGCTTTCAACCGGCTATCGGTATACCGCCGCTTCGTGATTGTCGCCGCCGGGCCCGTGGCCAATTTTCTGCTCGCGATACTGCTGTACTGGGGGATCTACCTGCACGGCATCCCGGGATTGAGTCCCGTCATTGGCGCCGTCACGCCGGGGTCAATGGCCGCCGCCGCGCAGTTTACCGCGGGCGAAACCGTGATCAGAATCGGGCAGCAGGCGGTCGCGACCTGGCAGGACGCGCGTTGGGCATTGCTCAAGCACGCAGTTGAAAAAAGCCCGGTGGTGCTCGAAGTCCGCAACGAACGCAACGAACTCGCCTGGCGCAAGCTCGATCTGTCGCGATTGGAAACCGGCGCACTCGACGGCGATTTCCTGCGCGCGCTGGGCTTCGCGCGGTTGCAGCCGCCGTTGCCGCCGGTGATCGGTCAGGTCCTGCCCGGAGGCGCCGCCGAGCGCGGCGGCCTGCTGGCAAACGACGAGATCGTCGCGATCAATGGCGACGCCGTAACGCGCTGGGACGAGGTCGTTACGGCGGTCAGCGCCAATGCCGGCCGCGAACTGCTGTTCATCGCGCGGCGGGGCGCCGCGGGCACGGTCCGTATCGCAGTGACTCCAGAGGCGGTGCTCGAAAACGGCGAGCGCATCGGGCGCATCGGAGCGGCGGCGCGCATCGACCGCGAGGCGCTGAAAAAATACGTGGTGGAGGTGCGCTACCCGCCGCTCGCAAGCCTCGGCAAGGCGCTGGAGCGCACCTGGGACACTTCGGTGTTCAGCCTGAAAATGCTCGGCAAGATGATGGTGGGTGAGGTCTCGCTGAAAAATCTGAGCGGTCCGCTCACCATCGCCGATTATGCGGGCCAGTCGGCGCGGGTCGGGTGGCTCTCCTATCTGGTGTTCCTGGCGCTGATCAGCATCAGCCTGGGCGTGCTCAACCTGCTGCCGATACCGTTATTGGATGGCGGGCATTTGATGTATTATATGGTTGAAATATTGAAGGGAAGTCCGGTTTCGGACAAGGCCATCGAGGTCGGACAGCGCGTCGGGATGGCAGTGCTGTTCACGCTGATGTCTTTTGCGTTGTATAACGATATCAACCGCTTGTTTCACGGCTAGGAAAATGCGCTTGTTACGGTGCTTACTCGCAATACTCGGCATGCTGGCCGCGCTCGGCGCGCAGGCGTTCGATCCCTTCGTCGTGAAGGACATCCGCATTGAAGGGATTCAGCGCACCGAGGCCGGAACGGTGTTCAGCTACCTGCCGGTCAAAGTCGGTGACACGATGACCGACGAGAAAGCGGCCCAGGCCATCCGCTCGCTTTATGCCACGGGCTTTTTCAGGGACGTCAGCCTCGAAGCCGATAACGGCGTGCTGATCGTGTCGGTGCAGGAACGGCCCTCGGTGGCGCAAATCGAGTTTTTGGGCACCAAGGAATTCAACAAGGACGATCTGCTCAAGGGCATGCGCTCGATCGGGCTTGCGGAAGGACGCATATTCGACCGGGGACTGCTCGACAAGGCGGAACAGGAACTCAAGCGCCAATACATCAGCCGCGGCAAGTATTCGGCGCAGATCACGACGACCCTCACGCCGCTGGAACGCAACCGCGTGGGGGTGCGCTTCGACATCGTCGAGGGCGAAGTCGCCAAAATCCGCCAGATCAGCATCATCGGCAGCCAGACGTTCAAGGAAGCGGATCTGACGGGGCTGTTCAAGCTGCGCACGCCGGGGCTGATGACATGGTTCAGCAAGGACGATCAGTATTCGAAGCAAAAACTTGGCGCTGACCTCGAGACCTTGCGCTCGCATTATCTCGACCGCGGTTATCTGGAATTCAATATCGACTCGACGCAAGTCTCGATTACGCCGGACAAGAAAGACGTCTACATCACCATCGGCATCAGCGAAGGCCCGCAGTACCGGGTTTCGGACGTCAAGCTGGCGGGCGAGCTGCTGATTCCGCAAGCCGAGGCGCTCAAACTGGTGAAACTGAAGGCGGGCGACGTTTTCTCGCGCGCCCGGCTAACCGAATCGACCAAGGCGATCGGCGACCGGCTCGGCGACGACGGCTACGCGTTCGCGAACGTAAACGCCGTTCCGGATCTCGACAAGGAGCAGCGCAAAGTTACGTTCACGTTTTTCGTCGACCCCGGCCGCCGGGTCTACGTCCGGCGTATCAACGTCGCGGGCAACACCCGCACGCGGGACGAAGTCATACGCCGCGAAATGCGCCAACTCGAGGGCGGATGGTACTCATCGAACAGCATCACCAAATCGAAACAGCGCATCGACCGCCTTGGTTATTTCACCGAAGTCAATGTCGAGACGCCGGCGGTGCCCGGCGCCACCGACCAGGTCGATCTCAACGTCAGCGTAGTTGAAAAACCGACCGGCTCCATCCTGCTGGGCGCCGGTTTCGGTTCCGAAGGCATAATCCTCAGCGGCGGCGTTACACAGCAAAACGTGTTCGGCACCGGCAATCATCTGGGCATACAGGTCAACACCAGCAAGATCAATACCGTCTATTCGCTGTCATTCACGCAACCCTACTGGACGGTGGACGGCGTGAGCCGGGGGTTCGACATCTACAAGCGCAACGTCGATCCGACTTCGCTTTCGCTAGGCCAGTACCGCACCTCGACGGTCGGCGGCCAGGCACGAATTGGCGTGCCGTTTACCGATATCGACACGATTACGCTGGGGATCGGCTACGAGCAAACCGGAATCACGATATATCCCGACAGCCCGCTCAGGATTACCACCTACGTCAACACGTTCGGCCAGGACAACACCGCGGTGCTCGGTAATGGCGGCTGGGCGCGGGATACGCGCGACAGCGCGATTTATCCAACCCGTGGCGCGATCAGCCGCGCGTACCTGGAAACCGGGCTGCCGGGGGGGTCGTTGCAATTCTACAAGATCAATACGCAGCACCAAAGATACTTTCCGCTGACGCGCGACCTTACGCTCCACATGAACGGCGATATCGGTTACGGCAACGGCCTCGGCGGCAAGCCGCTGCCTTTCTTCCGCAATTACTATGTAGGAGGCATCAGTTCGCTGCGCGGCTTCTATACAGCGACCGCCAGCCCTAAAGATGCCAATGGCGATCCGGTCGGCGGCAGCAAGAAAATGGTCGGCAGCGCGGAACTGTTGTTTCCGTTCCCGGGTATGCGCAACGACAAATCGGTGCGGGTCGGGGCGTTCATCGACGCCGGTGTGGCGGACGAGACCTATGCTTTCGGCCAATTGCGTGTCGGCACCGGGTTGTCGGTGCTGTGGGTTTCGCCGTTTGGCCCGATCAAGATGAGCGCGGCCCAACCGGTCCGCAGCCAGCCTGGCGACCAGAAACAGCAATTCCAGTTTACTTTCGGTTCCCAGTTCTGAGCTGCAAACCGGGTTAGTTGAAGGAGAAAGACTTGTGAAGCATTTCCAGCTATTCATACTCGCAGCGGCTCTGGTGCTCGGCGCTCTGGCGGCGCAGGCGCAGGCAGCCGAACTGAAAATCGGGTTCATCGACGCTGATCGCATCAATCGCGAGTCGGTACCGGCCGAACGCGCCACCAAGAAGCTGGAAAAAGAATTTGCACCGCGCGAGCAGGATCTGCGCAGGAGCGAGCAGCAGATCAAGTCCCTGCAGGGGCAGCTCGAGAAGGACGGCCTGACCATGAGCGAATCCGACCGCCGCGCCAAGGAGCAGGAACTCGGCCGCCAGACGCGGGAGTACCAGCGCCTGCAGCGCGAGTTCCGCGAAGACCTCAATCTGCGCCGCAACGAGGAACTTGCCGCGCTGTTCGAGCGCGCCAATAAAGTCATCAAGCAGATTGCCGAATCGGAGAAATTCGATCTGATCCTGCAGGAAGCGGTCTACCGCAGCCCGCGCGTCGATATCACCGAGAAGGTCCTCAAAGCGCTGTCTGCCGACAAGTAGACTGGCCGCGGCGTCGCATGAGTCCAGCACAACGGGCGCGCGACAGGGCGCCGGCTGCACGCAAATCGTTCAGACTCGGCGATATCGTCAGGCGGTTGGGTGGCGAGTTGCTCGGGAACGCCGAAGTTCGCGTCGATCAGGTTGCAACCCTCGAATCGGCCCGGCCCACGGATATCACGTTTGTCGCGCAATCCAGGTTTCTGCCGCAGTTGAGCGAGACGCGGGCGGGAGCAGTCATACTCGGCCCGGAGGCCCGCGATGCGAGCAGCCTGCCGCGCATCATCAGCGCCAACCCTTACGCGTATTTCGCCAGGGTCTCGGCATTGCTCAATCCGCCCGCCGCGGCCAAACCCGGAATCCATGCGTCCGCGGTGGTGGACAAATCAGCGCGCGTGGCGGCATCGGCGAGCATCGGCGCCTGCGCGGTCATCGGCAAGCACGCGCAGGTCGCGCCGCGCGCGAGCGTCGGCCCCGGGTGCTTTGTCGGCGAGTCCGCAAGCATAGGCGCGGGCACCCGGCTGCATGCCAACGTCGCGGTTTATCATGATTGCCGGATCGGCGCGCGGTGTATCGTGCACGCCGGAGCCGTGATCGGTTCCGACGGTTTCGGCATCGCCAAAGACGATGGCGTCTGGAACAAGATCCCGCAGATCGGCCGGGCGCTGATCGGCGACGATGTCGAAATCGGCGCCAATACAACGATCGATCGCGGCGCGCTCGACGATACGGTCATCGAAGACGGGGTCAAGCTCGACAATCAGATTCATATCGCGCATAACGTCCGGGTCGGCGCCAACACCGCGATTGCGGCATGCGTCGGCATCGCCGGCAGCGCCAGGATCGGCCGCAACTGCGCGCTCGGCGGGGCGTCGATGATTTACGGCCACATCACGCTCGCGGACAACGTAAACGTATCGGCGGGCACGCTGATCATGAAGTCGCTCGACAAGCCGGGCACCTACACCGGTGTTTATCCATTTTCCAGCCATCCGCGCTGGCTCAAGAACGCGGTGCATCTGAGGCAGCTCGACGAACTGGTAAAACGGGTCCGCGAGCTGGAGGGCAGGTTGGGCAAGGCGCAAGGGGGCAAGACATGAACAGCATGGAAATCCACCGCATACTCGAATGCCTGCCCCACCGCTACCCGATGCTGATGGTGGACCGGGTCATATCCTGCGAGCCGGGCAAGCGCATCGTCGCGATCAAGAACGTCACCATCAACGAACCCTTTTTCGGTGGCCATTTTCCGCACCACCCGGTGATGCCGGGGGTGCTCATCATCGAGGCCCTGGCGCAGACTGCCGCGATACTCACTTTCAAGACGCACGGCCAGCAAGCCGACGCCAACTCGATATATTATTTCGTCGGCATCAACAACGCGCGCTTCAAGAAACCGGTGATGCCGGGCGACACGCTCGAATTGACCGCCGAAATGAAGCGCTACACGCGGGGAATCTGGTGGTATACAGCCCAGGCGCGCGTCGCCGATCAGCTGGTGACCGAAGCGGAGCTGATGTGCACGCTGCGCGAGATCAACGACCCGCCGCAAGCATGAACGCCGGGGCACGACCGTGATCCATCCTACCGCCATCATCCATCCCGGCGCACGGCTCGCTTCGGATATCGAGGTCGGCGCGTACACGCTGATCGGCGAGCACGTCGAGATTGGCGCCGGCTGCGAAATCGGGCCGCATGCGGTGATCACCGGGCATACCCGCATCGGGCGCGACAATCGCATTTTCCAGTTCGTCTCGCTCGGCGCACCGCCGCAGGACATGAAATACTCGGGAGAACCGACGCGGCTCGAGATCGGTGAGCGCAATACCATCCGCGAATTCTGCACCTTCAATTGCGGCACCGTACAGGACGCGGGCGTGACCCGGCTGGGCAACGACAACTGGATCATGGCGTACGTGCATCTTGCGCACGACTGCCAGATCGGGAATCACACCATCTTCGCCAACAACTCGCAGCTGGCCGGCCACGTGCACGTCGCGGACTACGCCATACTCGGCGGCTACACCGGCGTGCATCAGTTCTGCCATATCGGCGCCCACAGTATTACTGCAATCGCAACCGTCGTGCTGCAGGACATCCCGCCGTTCGTGATCGCATCCGGCAACACTGCGCGGCCTTTTGGCATCAATGCCGAAGGCCTCAAACGGCGTGGTTTTTCAGCACACACCATCACCTGCCTCAAGCGCGCCTACAAGACACTGTATAAATCGGGGCAGACGCTCGACGACGCACGGCGCGAAATCGCCGGGCAGACGGGTGATTGCCCCGATTTGCAGCTGCTGCTCGATTTTCTCGACCATTCCACGCGTGGCATCATCCGCTGAGCGAGCGCGCCGCCGCGTGGTCGGCATCGTCGCCGGAGAAGCCTCGGGCGACTTGTTGGGAAGCCAGCTGATCGGCGCGCTGCGCGAGTTCATACCGCAACTCGATTTCACCGGCATCGGCGGGCCGCGCATGCAATCCGCCGGCATGGAAGTGCTGTTCCCGCTCGAAAAACTCGCGGTGCGCGGCTATCTGGAGGTGGCGCGGCATTTCGTCGAGATCGTGGGGATCCGCCGCCGCTTGCGCCGGCGCTTCATCGCCGATCCGCCGGACGTGTTCATCGGCATCGATGCGCCGGATTTCAACCTCGGGCTCGAGAGGAGCCTCAAGGCGCACGGCATACCCACGGTCCATTACGTGAGCCCCGCGATCTGGATGTGGCGCAAGGAGCGCATCCACGGCATCAAACGGGCGGTCAGCAAAATGCTGACGCTATTTCCGTTCGAGGTGCCGATTTACCGGCAGGCCGGCATCGACGCCGTATTCGTCGGACATCCGCTCCCCGACATACTCGACCGGGTGCCGGGGCGCGCCGATGCTCGAGAGCAACTCAGGTTGCCGGCGTCGGGAACGATTATCGCGCTGCTGCCGGGCAGCCGCCAAAGCGAGCTCGAACACATGGCGGACCTGTTTATCCAGACTGCAAGAATGATCAGCGAGGGCGTGCCGCAGGCGTTGTTTCTGGTGCCGCTCGTGACGCGTGAGACGCGGGCGATGTTCGAGGCGGCTCTGTACCGAAACCAGGCTGAGGATTTGCCGCTGACGGTGCTGTTCGGGCACGCGCAGGATGCGATGTCGGCCGCCGACGCCGTGCTGGTCGCGTCGGGAACTGCGACCCTCGAGGCGGCATTGCTCGGCAGGCCGATGGTGATCACCTACAAGATGCCGGCGGCGAGCCACTGGCTGCTCAAAGGCAAGGGCTATCTGCCGTATTACGGGCTGCCGAACATCCTCGCCGGCGAGTTCGTGGTGCCGGAAATAATCCAGGACGACGCCACACCACAGAACCTGAGCGAGGCATTGCTTAATCTGCTCGCAGACCAGGTCGTGCGCACCAGACTCGAGCGCAAGTTTGCGGCCATGAGCGCGAGCCTGCAGCGCGGCGCAGCGCGCCGGGCAGCGCTCGCGATACTGCCGCTACTCGAGGCATGAGCGGACCGGCCGGGGAAGGCCTCTGCTGCGGTGTGGACGAAGCCGGCCGCGGGCCGCTCGCGGGGCCGGTGTTTGCAGCGGCGGTCATCCTCGGCCCCGCGCATGGGATAACCGGGCTCGCTGACTCCAAGAAGCTGAGCGCAGGACGGCGGGCCGCGCTGGCACTGCAAATAAAACTGCACGCGCGCGCGTGGGCGGTGGCCAGTGCTTCAGTCGAAGAAATCGACGCGCTCAACATCCTGCAGGCGACCCTGCTGGCAATGCGGCGCGCGGTGGAAGGTCTGGCGCTCGTGCCGGCAGAAGTGCTGGTGGACGGCCTGTACTGCCCTGCAATTCCCCATCCGGCGCGCGCCATTGTGCGCGGCGACAGCACGGTGGCCGAGATTTCCGCGGCGTCAATACTGGCCAAGACCGCGCGCGACGCGCTCATGCTGGAACTGCACTACGCGCACCCGCAATACGGATTCGACCGCCACAAAGGCTATCCGACCGCCGCGCATCTGGCAGCGTTGCGCGTTCACGGCGTATCGATCGTGCACCGCCGCAGTTTTGCGCCGGTGCGCGAGTTGCTCAGGCGCGGTGAACCGTAACGAGAAATCGGCCCCAAAAGTGGGGCATTTGTTTTGCCCTGCAACCGGGGCTGAAGCACGGAAGGCTACTCCTTACCCCCTGGTTCCTCAAGCCGGTCAAGCGGGGTGGCGACAGGTAGGTTAATGTTTACCGTTCGCCGTTTCCCGATTACTATCCGGTCATGAAGATTGCCGTGATGCTGCACCTGTTCGGGATCGTGGTCTGGGTCGGCGGCATGTTTTTCGCCTATATGGCGCTGCGGCCGGCGGCCGCGCAACTGCTGGAGCCGCCGCAGCGGCTCGCACTGTGGTCGGCGACGCTGGAGCGCTTTTTCCGCTGGGTATGGGTCGCCGTGGCGCTGGTGCTTGGCAGCGGATTCTACATGCTGTCGGTGATTGCCCAATCGACCCGGCTGCTGCTCTACGTGTACGCGATGCTGTATATCGGTGTCGCAATGACGCTGATCTTCGCTTACGTAGTTTTCTCGCCGCAGTCCGCGCTCAGACGCGCGGTGGCGGCCGCCGACTGGAAGGCGGGCGCCGCAGCACTCAACCGGATTCGTATTTCGGTCGCGGTGAACCTGAGCCTCGGCCTCGCCAACATCGTCATCGCCACGGTCGGCGCGATGTAGCGCGGCGACTGTTTTCAGTCCAATTCCGCCAGCAGTTGTTTGAGCCCTTGCTTTTCGCGCTTGCGGCTGACTAGACAGCGGCGTGCCGCGCACTGGTGCTTGAGCTTGCGATAGAACTCCGGATCGGATTCGGCGCGCCACAGTAGCCGCGCCAGCGCGCGTTCGTCGCCGAGGGGGTAATAGCCAGCGTAATCCGCCCCCAGCATGCCGATATTGCCCGGAATGCGGGAGGCAATTACCGGCACGCCGGCCGCCAGCGCTTCGGTAACTACGTTCGCGCCTCCTTCCATGCGCGAGCTGATGACCATCAGGCGCGAGCGCGCCAGCCGGTGCAATGCCTGCCAGTGTGGCCGCTCGCCGAGCCAGCGGTAGCGCGGCTCGCGCTCCATCCAGCCACGCGCTGCGGCTGCGATGTCACCACTCATCGCGGCTCCCAGATGCGTGACTCGGATACGGCTTTGCGGTGGCAGATACGAGAGCGCGGCCGCAAGACGGAACGGATCCTTTTCGTCACGCAAATGGCCGCTGATGCAGACCTCGAAGCACGAGCTGAGCGGCGGCACGCGCCTGATCGGCTGCGTCGACTGGTAGATCACGCGGGTTTTCCGGCGCAGCGCCGGCGCGAGTTCGGCAAGCCCCAGCTGCTGCAAGACGATCATGCGGGTCGCGAGCCGCAACGAGCGTTTGGCATCGGCATCGAACCGGATGTCGCGGTACAGGTCGGTACCGGTCAGTGCGAGTCCCAGCGGCCGTGAAGGATAAGCCGCGGCAAAGCGCGCAATCGAACCGTGGCTGCGCCGCGCGTGCAACGCGATCATCAGGTCCGCCGGCGCGCCGTTCCAGTCCATCTGCACGTCAACCGCATGGCCGAGCTCGCGCAGCAGCTGTGCCCAGCGCATTGCGGTATTGCGATTGCCCGAGCGCGCGGCGGGCCGCGCAGGTGTGATCAGCGCGATTTTCATGGGCTGCTGATAAGTTAGAATGGATGCATGCGGGAAGCAACTCAAACTATAACAGAGGCACGCGGGCCGCAGCTATCGACGAACTCGACGGCGCGCGAACTTGCGCAACGTCTGCAGGCCTTACGCGAACGCACGCTGCTGCTGGCGTCGGACCTGACTGGCGCGCAGTTGCTTGGTCCCAGACTGTCCATCGTCAATCCACCGTTGTGGGAAATCGCGCACGTGGCGTGGTTCCAGGAACACTGGTGCCTGCGTTATCGCGCGCCCGGCGATCTGGCGCCGTCGCTGATCGAAAACGCCGACCCCATGTACAACTCGGCAATCGCCGCGCACGATACGCGCTGGGACCTGCCGCTGCTGCCATTCGGGGCGGTGCTGTGTTATCTCGCGGAAACGCTCGAACGTGTGCTGGAGCGACTCGATCTCGAACCTGACAATCCCGCGCTGCGTTATTTCGCCGAACTTGCTGCGTGTCATGAAGAAATGCATTGCGAAGCGTCTACCTATACGCGACAGACTCTCGGCTACGCGCCGCCGCCTGGCATAACCTCCACCGCAGCGACGGGCGGTGCATGGTCGGGTGATGTCACGGTTGCCGGCGGCGAATTCCTGCTCGGCGCGCAAACCAATGGCGGGTTTGTATTCGACAACGAGAAATGGGCGCACCGCGTGCCGCTCGCACCGTTTTCGATTGCGCGCGCGGCAGTCACCAACAGCGAATTTGCCGCTTTTGTCGATGCCGGCGGATACGAGCGGCGCGAGTGGTGGAGTGAAGCTGGCTGGCAGTGGCGAGATGCGGCGCGCGCGACAGCGCCGGTCTATTGGGTCAGGCAGGGAACCACTTGGCAACAGCGCATCTACGATCGACTGGAGCCGCTGTCGCCTCACGCCGCGGTGATCCACGTCAACTGGTACGAGGCTGACGCGTGGTGCCGCTGGGCCGGACGCAGGCTGCCGTGCGAGGCCGAGTGGGAACGGGCCGCGGCGACCACACCGCACGATATGCAAGGCAAACGCACCTACCCCTGGGGCGATGCGGCCCCGGATGCCATGCTCGCCAACCTCTACGGCATTTCCAACACCCCTGCAGATGTTGCGGCGTTTGCGGCAGGAGACAGCGCGTGGGGCTGCCGCCAGTTGCTCGGCAACGTGTGGGAGTGGACCGCGGACTGGTTCAAGCCCTACCCGGACTTCGTGCGTGACCCCTACCGGGAATACTCGGAGCCGTGGTTCGGCAACCACAAGGTGCTGCGCGGCGGCTGTCATGCGACCAGCGCACCGTTGCTGCGCAATACCTGGCGCAATTTTTACACACCCGACCGGCGCGATGTATTCGCCGGTTTCCGCACCTGCGCGAATACCTGACGGCGCCCGCATGAAGAAGATCACCTCCGCCGACAATCCACGCTTCAAGGCGCTGCACAAATTGTTGCAATCGTCGCGCGAGCGCAGGCAGCAAGGCTTGTCGTTGCTCGACGGGATCCACCTTATTGCGGCTTACCGCGACCACGTCGGCATGCCCGAACAAGTCGTCGTCAGCCAGTCCGGACTCGACAATCCGGAAATCAAGGCGCTGCTCGACACGCTCGCGCCGTGCGCCCCGTTGCTGTTGAACGATACGCTGTTCAAGCAGCTTTCGTCGGTCGCGACGCCAACGGGCGTGATCGCAGCGATCAAGACGCCGCGGCTACCCGCCGTATCCGCGGATATCGATGCCTGCGTGATGCTCGAAGACATCCAGGATCCGGGCAATCTCGGCTCCATCCTGCGCACGGCAGCCGCAGCCGGGATCAAACACGTCTTCCTGTCGAAGGGATCGGTGCATGCGTGGTCGCCGCGCGTGCTGCGCGCGGGGATGGGAGCGCACTTCATGCTGAAAATTCACGAGCAGTGCGATCTGCTTGCACTCGCCGGTGCCTTCGGGGGCAAAGTGATCGCGACCAGCCATCGTGCCCCACATTCCATATTCGATGCCGATCTGACCGGCAAGGTCGCGCTCATATTCGGCAACGAGGGAGCGGGGTTATCGGACGCGCTGGCGAATGCAGCACGCGAAGTGGTTGCCATTCCGATGCCCGGCAAGACTGAATCACTGAATGCGGCCGCGGCAGCCGCGGTGTGCCTGTTCGAGCGGGTGCGGCAGCTGAATACTTAATACACCCGGCGCGCCAGGCTCGCTCCCTGCAGGATCGTCGTCGCCAGTTCCTCGACCGATTTGTTGGTCACATCGAGACAGGGAATTCCTTCCTGGCGCATCAACGACTCAGCTTCACGCAATTCGAATATGCAGTTGGCGAGCGTCGCATAAGTGCTGCCGGGGAGGCGCTCGCTGCGGATCTGCTGCAGGCGCGCGGGCCTGATCGTCAGGCCGTAGAGCCGCTCGCGCAGCGGTTTTAGCTGCGGTGGCAGTTGCATGCTGCTGAAATCCTCCGGGATCAGCGGGTAGTTGGCGGCGCGGATGCCGAACTGCAGCGCGAGATAAAGGCAGGTCGGCGTCTTGCCGCAACGCGACACGCCCACCAGGATCACGTCCGCCTCGGCGAGATCCCGCGCCGCGATGCCATCGTCGTGCTTCAGTGAATAGTTCACCGCCTCGATACGATTGTGATAATTGATGAAATCACTCGCGCTGTGCGAGCGGCCAACGGTGTGCGATGCCGGCACCCCGAGTTCCTTTTCCATCGGCCGGATGAAGATCTCGAAGCAGTCGAGAAATTGCGCGTTGGCGGAGGCCACGACCGCCGACACGTCGGAGTGCACCAGCGTGCTGAACACGAGCGGCCGCGCGCCGTCCTGTGCGCCCTGGTGATTGATCTGCTCGACCGCAGCACGTGCCTTCTCGATCGTGTCAATGAATGGCAGCGTCACCTCGTGAAAGGCAACGCTCTCGAATTGTGTGAGCAGACTGTGGCCCAGCATCTCGGCAGTGATGCCGGTGCGGTCGGAAATAAAATAGGCGCTGCGTTTGGCTGGCATGGATGGGATGTGCGGGATGTGTTAAGGCACCGGAACCTCAGGATCAGTCGGCTTTCACACCCGATTCGGCGACAGCTTTGGCCCACTTCGCAATTTCCGCGCGCACGTGGCGCCCGAAGTCCTCGGGGGACAGCGGCAGCGGTTCCGCGCCCAGCGCAGCGAGTCGCTCCTTGATATCAGCGGCGGCGAGCAGGCTCGCGATATCGGCATTGAGCTTCGTAACGAGGTGTCGGGGCAGTCCCGCCGGTGCAAACACGCCGTACCACGACGACACTTCGAAGCCGGGCAAGCCTGATTCGTTTACGGTTGGCACCACGGGCAGTAACGGCGAGCGCGTGAGGCTGGTCACGGCGATTGCGCGCAGTTTTCCGCCATTGACGTGCTGCAGGGACGGCGGCAGTCCCAGCGAGGCGAGTTGCACCTGTCCGGCGAGCAGCTCGGTCAATAGCGGCCCGGAACCCTTGTAAGGGATGTGTACCATGTTCACGTTCGCCATGCGTTTGAAAATTTCCAGCGAGAGATGATTCGGCGAGCCACTGCCCGCCGAGCCGAAATTGAGTTCGCCCGGGCGCGCCTTCGCCAGTGCGACGAGCTCACCGACTGACCTGACGGGAACGGCGGGGTGCACCGCGATCAGACTGGGAAATGTCGCAACGGCGTTGATGGCCGTAAGGTCCTTCGCCAGATCGTAACGCAGGTTACGGAACAGACTCATGTTGATCGCATGGGGGGTGCCGGCCAGTAACAGCGTGTAACCGTCGGGCGCCGCCTTTGCAACCAGTTCGGCGCCGATATTTCCGGTGGCGCCGGGGCGGTTATCGACGATCACGGTCTGGCCCCACGCTTCGGCGAGCTTCTGGCTGACGATGCGGCTCAACAGGTCGATCGCTCCGCCGGGCGAAGAAGGCGCCACCATCCTGACCGGCCTGGCGGGATAATCCTGCGCCGACGCGGCAGTCACGGCGAGCAGCACAACGAAAAGAAAACCGCATTTCATAAGGATGGAAAGGTCTTATCTCAGCTACGCGGAAGGTTTTTAGTATACTTCAGGGACCAAACAAAGGAGCAAACGAATGGATGGAGTACGGATCGCGCACAACCTGAAGCTGCTCGCGCGCCACGATGCGGGCGGCGCACCCAATCTGGGCGAGGGGATGGGGATGAAGGTCACGCGCGACGGCCGGCGCATCCTGTACATCGCCCACGAGCATGCGCCGGTGGCATTCTCGATTTTTGATGTGACCGAGCCGTCCAATCCGCAGCTGGTATGGCAACTGCCGCTGCCCCACCACGACGTGCGGGGAAACTCGCTGGCGCTGCGGGGCGACCTATTGCTGGCGGCATACGAGGTAAACAAGCCCGGGCTGAAGCCGGCCGGGTTCCAGGTCTACGATATCTCGAATCCGGTGCAGCCGCGCGAAATCACGTTTTTCGATCTGTCCGGCGGACATTCCCGGGGAACGCACCACGTCTCGTTCATGGACGGCCGCTACGCCCACATCACCACCGGCGCGCCGGAATTCGAGTCCAACCACCCGAACGACGACCAGTTCTACATGATCGTGGACCTCGCGGACCCGGCGCGCCCGCAGGAGGTCGGCCGCTGGTGGTTGCCCGGCCAGCGCAAGGGGGATGCTGCCGCGCTGCCGCCGCGCCATCCTGCCCCTTTCGATTTCGGCTACCTGCCGCACCATCCGCTGTGTTATCCGGAGCGACCGGACCGCGCGTATCTTGGCTATATCGACGGCGGCATCGTGATTCTGGACATCGCCGACAAGGCGCGTCCGCGGCAAGTGAGCCGCCTCGATTACCACCCGCCGTTTCCAGGCTTTACCCACACGGTGCTGCCGCTGTTCGAGCGCAATCTGTTGGTGGTCACCGATGAAGCGACCGGCGACCATGGGATCGATTGGCCCAAACGGCTGTGGATGGTCGATGTGCGGCAGGAGACCAATCCGGTGATGATCGCGAGCATGCCCACGCCGGATGGCTTCGAGGAACTGCGCCGCATCGGCGGCCGCATCGGCGCCCACAACATCCACGAAAACGAACCCGAACCGGGCTCTGCCAAGCTCCAGAACACGGTGGTTGCGACCTGGTTCAGCGCGGGACTCCGCGTCTACGATATCGCCGATCCGTACCGGCCCGAGGAGATCGCGGCGTTTCTCCCGGAAACACCCGCCGGCCAGCGGGGATGCCGGATCAGCGACGTGTTCGTGGACGACCGCGGCATCATCTACGCGGCCGACCGGGCGCGTGGCGGTCTCTACGTTCTGGAGTACACCGGCAAGCAGCCGCTGAACTAGGCGCGCAATTAATCGGTTTGAATCGCGAATTTCGTTGAGTGTGGGCGCCGATTCGGGCTAAAATGTGCAAACGGCTCGCATGACATGAAATGACCAAATATATCTTTGTCACAGGTGGCGTAGTGTCCTCCCTGGGCAAAGGTATCGCTGCCGCCTCCCTTGCCGCCATCCTCGAGACGCGCGGCCTCAAAATCTCGATGCTCAAGCTGGATCCCTACATCAACGTGGATCCCGGCACCATGAGCCCGTTTCAGCACGGCGAAGTGTTCGTGACCGAAGACGGCGCCGAAACCGACCTTGATCTCGGCCACTACGAGCGCTTCGTCAGCGCGAAAATGAGCAAGCGCAACAATTTCACCACCGGCCAGATCTATGAAAGCGTGATCAAGAAGGAGCGGCGCGGCGATTACCTCGGCGGCACGGTGCAGGTGATCCCGCACATCACCGACGAGATCAAGCTCTTCATCCGGCGCGGCGCGGGCGACGCCGAAGTCGCGATCGTCGAGATCGGCGGCACCGTCGGCGATATCGAGTCGCTGCCGTTCCTCGAGGCGATCCGCCAGATGGGGATCGAGATCGGGCGCAACAACGTCTGTTACATCCATCTGACGCTGGTGCCGTATATCGCTTCGGCCGGCGAAATCAAGACCAAGCCGACCCAGCATTCGGTCAAGGAATTGCGCGAAATCGGTATTCAGCCCGATGTCCTGTTGTGCCGCGCGGACCGGCCGCTGCCCGCTGACGAGCGGCGCAAAATCGCGTTGTTTACCAACGTTCAGGTCGAAGCGGTGATATCCGCCGTCGACATGGACAGCATCTACAAGATCCCCGGCATGCTGCATGCGCAGGATCTCGACGAGATCGTGTGCCGCAAGCTCGAGATCGCACCGCCGCCCGCCAACTTGTCGGAGTGGGACAAAGTGGTGTATGCGCTCGAGCATCCGAGCAAGACCCTCAACATCGCGCTGGTCGGCAAGTACGTCGACCTCACCGAGTCCTATAAATCCTTGTCGGAAGCACTGATCCACGCCGGCATCCATACCGGCGCCAGGATCAAGATCAACTACATCGACTCGGAGTCGATCGAGAAGAACGGCATCGGCGCGCTCGCCAACATGGACGCGATCCTGGTGCCCGGCGGTTTCGGCAAGCGTGGTGTCGAAGGCAAGATCAAGGCCATCCGCTATGCGCGCGAGAACCGCCTGCCGTATCTCGGCATCTGCCTCGGCATGCAGCTGGCGGTGATCGAGTACGCGCGGCATGTGGTCGGTCTGGAAGGCGCGCACAGCACCGAATTCGATCCCGATACGCCGCACCCGGTGATCGCGCTGATCACCGAATGGCAGGAGCGCGATGGACGCGTCGAGCGCCGCGATGCCAGTTCCGACCTCGGCGGCACGATGCGGCTCGGCGGCCAGGAATGCCTGCTCAAGTCAGGCAGCGAGGTGCACAACGTCTACGGCATCGAGCGTATCGTCGAGCGCCATCGCCACCGCTATGAAGTCAATAACCATTACCTGCCGCGGCTGGAGCATGCGGGGATGAGTGTATCCGGTGTTTCGGTCAAGGACGGGTTGTGCGAGATGATAGAACTGCCGTCGCACCCGTGGTTCGTCGGCTGCCAGTTTCACCCGGAATTCACGTCCACCCCGCGCGGTGGTCACCCGTTGTTCAACGCTTTCATCCGCGCCGCGCTGCGCAACGCAAAGTCCACGGGCAGCCCCGTTTTCGACGCAGCTCCCAAGCTGCAGAACATCGCGTGAGGCGCCGTGAAACTGTGCGGGTTTGAAGTCGGTCTCGATAAGCCGTTGTTCCTTATCGCTGGTCCGTGCGTGATCGAGTCGCGCGAGTTGGCGTTCGATACCGCCGCGCAATTGAAAGAAATCTGTGCCGAGGTTGGGATTCCCTTCATTTATAAATCGTCTTTCGACAAAGCCAACCGCAGTTCAGGCCTGTCTTTTCGTGGCAAAGGGATGGACGACGGGCTGAAGATACTGGATGAAATAAGATCCAGGCTTGGAGTCCCGGTTTTGACGGATGTCCATGAAAGCGGTCAGGTGCGGGCGGTCGCTGCAGTCGTGGACGTGCTGCAAACACCGGCGTTCCTGTGCCGCCAGACCGACTTTATCCATGCCGTGGCGAGCGCGGGCAAGCCGGTCAACATCAAGAAGGGCCAGTTTCTGGCGCCTGGTGACATGCAGAACGTGGTCGCCAAGGCGAGGCAGGCCAGCGGCCAGGACAACATTATGGTGTGCGAGCGTGGCACGAGCTTCGGCTACCACAATCTGGTGTCCGATATGCGGTCCCTGATGATCATGCGCGAAACCGGATGCCCGGTGGTATTCGATGCCACGCATTCGGTCCAGTTGCCGGGCGGGCAGGGCACCGTCAGCGGCGGGCAGCGTGAGTTCGTGCCGGTGCTGGCGCGCGCCGCAGTCGCCAGCGGCATCGCCGGGGTATTCATGGAAACCCATCCCAACCCGGAGCAAGCGCTGTCGGACGGTCCCAACGCGTGGCCGCTCAAGCACATGAAGGCGCTGCTCGTGACGCTGAAGGCGCTCGATGCACTGGTCAAGCAGCAAGGTTACGCGGAACAACTGGTGGCAGGGTAACAAAGCAACGCAGGGCGCTGAACAACTACTTTTCAGGACCGAACATGAGTGCGATAGTTGATGTGATTGCGCGCGAGATTCTCGATTCACGCGGCATGCCGACGGTGGAAGCCGACGTGCTGCTGGAATCCGGCGTGCTCGGGCGCGCTGCAGTGCCTTCCGGCGCCTCGACAGGCAAGTACGAGGCCGTCGAATTGCGCGACGGCGACGCGAAGCGCTATGGCGGCAAGGGCGTGCTGCGCGCGGTCGAATGCGTGAATACGGAAATCTGCGAAGCGATCATCGGGCTCGACGCCATCGAGCAGCAATTTGTCGACCAGGCTATGATCGATCTCGACGGCACGGAAAACAAGTCGCGGTTGGGCGCCAACGCGACGCTTGCGGTATCGCTCGCCGTTGCCAAGGCGGCGGCCGAAGAGTGCAGTCTGCCGTTGTACCGCTATCTCGGTGGAGTCAGCGCAAGCTCGCTGCCCGTGCCGATGATGAACGTGATCAACGGCGGCGTGCATGCCGACAACAGCCTCGATATGCAGGAGTTCCTGATCATTCCAGTCGGTCTGCCGACGTTCAGCGACGCGTTGCGCTGCGGCTCCGAAGTGTTCCACGTGCTCAAACGCCTGCTCAAGGACAAAGGGCTGTCGACCGCGGTTGGCGATGAGGGTGGATTCGCGCCGCGGCTCGCCAATCATGAGGCCGCGCTGAAGCTGATTATCGAAGCCATCTCGGCGGCAGGCTATAAACCGGGCACGGAGGTTGCGCTCGGGCTCGATTGTGCAAGCTCGGCGTTTTTTTCCGACGGCGAATATACGCTGACATGCGAAGGGCGGACGCTCAAAGCGGCCGAGTTCGTCGATTTTCTCGCCGCCTGGACCGACAAGTACCCAATCATCAGCATCGAGGACGGCATGGCCGAGGACGACTGGGACGGCTGGAAGCTGCTCACCCAGCGGCTCGGCGGCAAGGTGCAGCTGGTCGGCGACGACTTGTTCGTCACCAACACCAAGATTATCGCCAGAGGCATCAAGGAAGGTGTTGCCAACTCGGTGCTGATCAAGGTCAACCAGATCGGCACGCTGACCGAGACGCTGGCCGCGATCGCGATGGCCAAGCGCGCAGGATACACGGTGGTGGTATCGCATCGCTCCGGCGAAACCGAAGACACGACGATCGCCGATATCGCGGTCGCGACCAGCGCGCTGCAGATCAAGACCGGCTCGCTGGCGCGTTCCGACCGGCTGGCGAAATACAATCAGTTGCTGCGCATCGAGGAAGATCTGGGCGCCGCCGCTGCTTATCCGGGCCGGGGCGCGTTTTATCAGCTGCGATGAAACTGCTGACGCTTGCGCTGCTGATGGTGATCGCGTTGTTGCAGTATCCACTGTGGCTGGGCAAAGGCAGCTGGTTGCGGGTGTGGGAAGTCGACCAGAAGCTGCGCGCGCAAGGCGAATCCAATCAAAAGCTGCAGGCGCGCAATGCCGTGCTCGATGCCGAAGTCCGCGATCTCAAGCAGGGTTTCGAGGCGATCGAAGAGCGCGCGCGCAGCGAACTCGGGATGGTCAGGCGGGACGAGATATTTTTCCAGATTCTCGAGGATGCGCGCAATGCAGCGCCGCCGGCGCGGTGAGAGTCGCAGACGGCTGCAACCCAACAGACCATGGCAGCCACTCTGATCGATGGCGTTGCGATAGCCCGCGAACTGTACGCGGGTTTCAGGGCGCGCGTGCAGGCGCTCGCCGCCCGCGGCGTGCAGCCAGGCCTGGCCGCGATCGTGGTCGGGGATAACCCGGCATCCGAAGTCTACGTGCGGACCAAGACCCGCGCCTGCGCCGAGGTTGGGGTTCATTCCGTGCAGCATCGCTTCGGCGGCAATAGCTCTGAGGACGAGGTCATCGAATTGATCGGGCGTCTGAACGCCGACCCCGTCATTCACGGCATCCTGGTGCAGTTACCGCTGCCAACGCGCCTGGATTCCGAACGTATTCTGCAGGCCGTCGCGGCGCACAAGGACGTGGACGGTTTCAATTGGTGCAACCTCGGCGCGATGGTCGCCGGTCACCCGCGCTTTTCTCCGTGCACGCCGCTCGGCGTGATGACGATGCTGGACCACGAGAAAATTGGCGTGGAAGGCCGCACCGCAGTGGTGATCGGCCGCAGCGTGATCGTCGGCAAACCGATGGCGCTGATGCTGATCGCGCGCGGCGCCACCGTCACCGTGTGCAACTCGAAGACGCGCGAAGTGCAGGAATTCACCTCGCGCGCGGACATCGTGGTCGCGGCGGCCGGTAAACCCGGCCTCGTCAACGGCTCCATGCTCAAGCCCGGCGCAGTGGTCATCGATGTGGGTATCAACCGCCTGCCGGACGGGAAACTCGTCGGCGACGCCGATTTCGCCTCGGCGAGCCTGGTGGCATCCCGCATCACCCCGGTGCCCGGCGGAGTTGGCCGCATGACGGTGGCGATGCTGATTTCAAATACGGTGACCGCCGCCGAGCGTCATGGCGCGCACTAAATCCCCGAACCGTAGGATGGGTTGAGGACCGAAACCCATCAAGAAACCCAGCAACAAGATCCAGATGGGTATCGCTACGCTCAACCCATCCTACGCGGCTATGGGCTAGCAGGAAAAGATATTGGCAAAGCCGATCAGAAAGTCCGGGCCGAGGTAGGCTCGGAAGCTTACATAGCTGAGATAGGCGAGCAACACGCCCAGCAGCGCCCAGACCAGCAACTGGCGCGCCTGCCGCGTCATGAGCAACGCCTCCCGGCGTGCCATGCCAGGCAACGTGTGCGACCGTCATGCCACATCCTGAGGCCCATGGCTGATTTGCGTCATCACCGAGATGGCGCATCATTATCGCACAAAGGAATAACGCCGCCGCACACCGCGCCGCAGACTGACATCGGCGATCTTTTATGCTATGTTCGCGCGCTTCGTTCGCGTCCAGAGACGCGACCCGGATTACCATGCTGAAACTTGCTTTTGGTCTGCAGTTCTCCGACCTGTATCAGCGCGATGGCTTGTTGCGGCTGGATGCCGCGTTTGTCAGTGCGCTCGAGGCAGCGGACAGCGTGTTGCATCAGCGCCTGCGCGAGGCGCGTGCCGATCCGTCCGCGCTTGCGCCCAGGCAGGAATCGGAACTGTTGATCGCGCTGGCGCCGCAGGTCGATGATTTCATCGCCGAATTGTTCGGCATCGTCCCTGAAGTGCGGCAGCTGTCCGCGCGGCACAATGAGCTGGCGCCGCTTTTCGGCTGCAAGCGCCTGTTCGTGCAGCGCAAGGCAACGCACAAGTACCCAGCGGATGTGGCAGCAGGGTTCGATGGCGCCGCGCTGCGTGGTGAGCTCGTGCAAAATTTCGGCGGCGACTTCAGCGAGCTGGCCTTTGCGCAGCATGTGGCGCGCTGGCAACAGGATGAGGCGGCGCACGCCAGCGAGCTCGATTGCGCGCTGCGCTACGCGGCATGGGCCGCCCTGACGCCTGCCGGCAAGGCGTTCCACGCCGCCGGGGTACTGTTCAAGACGCCGCACAAGCTCGATCAACAACACCTCGTGCGGTCGGTTACCGACAGCTCTGCCGGATACACCGCTTATATCGCACCTGCCGGTCATCTGCGTCAGCGCGACGGGTTCAAACTGTCCGACCCCGGTACCGATCTCATCGGCGCGCTCGACCAGACCAATTACTGCATCTGGTGCCACGAGCAGGGCAAGGATTCGTGCTCGAAAGGGCTCAGGGAAAAAGGCACCACCGGCAAAGGGGCCGCCTCGTTCAAAAAAAGCACGTTCGGCGTCACGCTCGCGGGCTGCCCGCTTGAAGAGAAAATCTCGGAATTCCACAAGGTCAAGACCGAGGGGCTGGCCATCGCCGCGCTGGCCGTGATTACGATCGACAACCCGATGGCCGCCGCGACCGGTCACCGCATCTGCAACGACTGCATGAAGGCGTGCATTTACCAGAAGCAGGAGCCGGTCGACATTCCGCAGGCGGAAACCCGCACGCTCAAAGACGTGCTCGAGCTGCCGTGGGGGTTCGAAATCTACAGCCTGCTCACGCGCTGGAATCCGCTCAATCTGCGCACGCCGTATCCGCGGCCGGCCTCGGGTCGGCGCGTGCTGATCGCCGGCATGGGCCCGGCCGGCTTCACGGTCGCGCACTATCTGATGAACGACGGCCATCTGGTGGTCGGCGTCGACGGCCTCAAGATCGAGCCGCTGCCGCCGCAGTTGTCCGGCGTCGATGCGCGTGGCGCCCGTGTCGAGTTCGAGCCGGTGCGCGACGTTACGCAGCTCTATGAATCGCTCGACGATCGCGCGATGGCGGGGTTCGGCGGCGTTGCGGAGTACGGCATCACGGTGCGCTGGAACAAGAATTTCCTGAAGCTGATACGCCTGTTGCTCGAGCGCCGCGAGCAATTCGCATTGTTCGGCGGCGTGCGTTTCGGCGGCACGCTGACGCTCGATGAGGCATTCGCGATTGGATTCGATCACATCACGCTCGCGATCGGGGCCGGCAAGCCGACGATACTCGACCTGCCGAACGGGCTCGCACGCGGCGTGCGTGCGGCGTCGGATTTTCTGATGGCGCTGCAGCTCACCGGTGCGGCGAAAGCGGATTCGATCGCGAACATGCAGTTGCGGCTGCCGGTGGTGGTGATCGGCGGCGGGCTTACTGCAATCGACACCGCGACCGAGTCGCTTGCGTATTACCCGTTGCAAGTCGAAAAAATTCTGCGGCGGTACGAAACGCTGGCGCACGAAAGCGGCGAGGCCGCGGCGCGCCTGGCGTGGAAAGACGAAGAGCGCGCGGCAGCCGATGAGTTCCTCGCTCACGCGCGTGCGCTTCGCGCGGAACGCAAAGCGGCACAAAGCGCAGGGCGCGAACCGCGCATACTCGAGCTGTTGCAGGCGTGGGGTGGCGTCACCATCGCCTACCGGCGGCGCCTCATCGACAGCCCTGCGTACACGCTCAATCACGAGGAAGTGCAAAAAGCGCTCGAGGAAGGCGTGCGCTTTGCCGAAGGGCTCGCCCCGGAGGCAATCGAAATCGACGAGCACGGTCATGCGCGCGCCATCCGCATGACGTGCCAGCAATCCGGCGCCGACGGCAAATGGAGCGCGACCGGCGCCGTCGAACTGCCGGCGAAAAGCATCCTGATCGCCGCCGGCACCCAGCCCAACACCGTGCTCGCGCGCGAGGATGCCGCGCATTTCGCGCTCGACGGCAGGTATTTTCGCGCCTGTGACGAGGACGGCAATCCGGTCAAAGTCGAAGCTGCGATCTCGAAGCCAAGCGAGGTGCGCGTGCTGCTCGCCAGGCACGATGGCCGTTACGTCAGCTACTTCGGCGACGTGCATCCGTCGTTTTTCGGCAATGTAGTGAAGGCAATGGGCAGCGCCAAGCAGGGCTATCCGCTGGTGAGCCGCGTGCTGGCACGTACCCCGCCGGCCTCGGCGCAAAGCGACAGCGAATTCGTTGCCGCACTCAACCGCGAACTGCGCGCGACGATTCACGAAATCATACGGCTGACGCCCGAGATTATCGAGGTCGTGGTGCGCGCGCCGCTCGCCGCGAAGCGCTTCCGCCCCGGCCAGTTCTACCGTTTTCAAAATTTCGAGAGCCTGGCACCGCGCACCGCCGACACCACGCTGACGATGGAGGGTCTGGCGCTGACCGGCGCGTCGATCGACGCGCAGCAGGGCCTGATCTCGACGATCGTGCTCGAGATGGGCGGATCGAGCGATCTGTGCCACCTCCTCAAGCCCGGCGAGCCGGTGGTGCTGATGGGGCCGACCGGCAGCCCGACCGAAATCCCGGCGGGCGAAACGGTGATTCTCGCCGGCGGCGGGCTCGGCAACGCCGTGTTGCTCTCGATCGGCCAGGCGATGCGCCGCGCCGGCAGCAAGGTACTGTATTTCGCTGGTTACAAGCGCATGATCGATCGCTACAAGATCGCGGAAATCGAGGCGGCGGCGGATGTCGTGGTGTGGAGCTGCGATGAAGAGCCGGGATTCACGCCCGACCGGCCGCAGGACCGGACGTTTGTGGGCAACATCGTACAGGCGATGCACGCCTACGCGGAGGGTGAACTCGGCGCCCAGACGATCAAGCTCCAGGCGGCAGATCGCCTGGTCGCAATCGGCTCTGACAGCATGATGGGGGCGGTAGCGCGCGCGCGGCACGAAGTGCTGATGCCGTATCTGAACCCGCATCATTTCGCGATCGGCTCGATCAATTCGCCGATGCAATGCATGATGAAGGAAATCTGCGCCCAGTGCCTGCAACCGCACCGCGACCCGGCAACGGGCAAAGTCAGTTACGTGTTCTCATGCTTCAACCAGGACCAGCCGCTCGACCGCGTGGACTGGGCCGCGCTCGACCAGCGTCTGCGCCAGAATTCGACGCAGGAGAAACTCACCGCGCTGTGGATCCGCCATTGCCTGCGTGCGATAGCTAATCCAGCTTGCGCAGCACCTCGGTAATCGTGCCGACGAGCTGGTCGATCTGCGGCTTGTCGATGATCAGCGGTGGCGAAAGCGCAAGCGTGTCGCCGACGGCGCGTGCCAACACGCCCCGCTCGAAGCAGCGCAGGAAAGCCTCGGACCCGCGCGCGCCGGGCTTGCCCGGCCGCGGGTCGAAATCGATTCCCGCCATCAGGCCGAAATTGCGTACGTCCGTGACGTGCGGCACGCCTTGCAGGCGATGCACGGCGTCCTCGAAATAAGGGGCGAGTTCGCGCGCCCGGTCGAACAGCTTCTCTTCGTGATACAGCCCCAGGGTTGCTTCGGCGGCTGCGATGGCGACGGGATGGCCGGAATAAGTATAGCCATGAAACAGCTCGACCATGCCCGGTGGCGCGTTGTCGATCACGGTGTCGTAGATCGACTTCCGCACGATCACGCCGGAAAGCGGTATGGTCGCGTTGGTGACTCCTTTGGCGAACGTAATCATGTCCGGAACGACGCCGAATGTTTCCGCCGCAAACGCGCGGCCGGTGCGGCCGAACCCGGTGATCACTTCGTCGAAAATCAGCAGCAGACCGTGCTTGTCGCAGATTGCGCGCAGCCGCTCGAGGTAACCTTGAGGCGGAACCAGCACGCCGGTCGAGCCGGCAACCGGCTCCACGATCACCGCCGCGATGTTCGACGCATCGTGCAACGCGATGATGCGGGTTTCGAGATCATCGGCCAGATGCGCGCCCCACGCAGGTTGGCCACGGCTGAAGGCGTTCTTTGCGGGGTTGTGGGTATGCGGCAGGTGATCCACGCGCGGCAGCAGGCTGCCGTAAACCTTGCGGTTGGCGGGTATGCCGCCGACTGAAATGCCGCCGAATCCGACGCCGTGATAGCCGCGCTCGCGGCCGATCAATACGTTGCGATGACCTTCGCCGCGCGCGCGATGGTAGGCGAGGGCGATCTTGAGCGCGCTGTCCACCGCCTCGGAGCCCGAGTTGGCGAAAAACACATGATCCAGATCGCCGGGCGCCAGCTGCGCGATCAGATCGGCAACGCGAAACTCGCCGGGATGGCCCATCTGGAACGCCGGGCTGTAGTCCATGGTATCGAGCTGGCGTTTGATGGCATCAACGATCGCGGACCGGCAGTGTCCGGCATTGACGCACCACAATCCGGCCGTGCCGTCGAGCACCTGGCATCCGTCGTCGGTGGTGTAGTGCATGTCTTTAGCTGAGACGAACATGCGGGGTGCCGCTTTGAACTGGCGGTTGGCGGTGAATCCCTTCCAGAGCGCCTGCAGGTCATAATCGCGGGGTTTCATGATTTTCCGGTGGAAATTGGGAGGTTTGGAGCAGAGGCTATTTTGCCGCGTCCGCGCCGATTCGGCTACTATTGATAATGGCTGTCGATTATTGCCAATAACCTATGTCCGCGGCAACTTTCACCGTGGGGTGGATGGAGCGAAGCGCAATCCACCGGAAATTATGGATTGTGCTGGCTGTACTCGCATTCAGCTTGAATTGCCCTGCCGCCGAACTCACGGTCGGCTCCAAGCGCTTTACCGAGTCCTACATCCTCGGGGAAATCGTCGCGCAGACGGCCCGCAATGCCGGTGAGGCGCGCGTGACCTTCAAACCGGGGCTCGGCAATACCGCCGTCGTGTTCGCCGCGCTGCAAAGCGGCGCGATCGACGTCTATCCCGAATACTCGGGAACGATTGCGTTCGAGCTGCTCGGCGGCAAATCCGGAACCACGCTGGCTGAAATCAATCGCGCGCTGGCTTCCCTCGGGCTTGCGGCAGCGGTGCCGCTCGGTTTCAGCAACACCTATGCGCTGGCGATGGTGGGGGCCGCGGCGCAACGCAACGCCATACGCAGCATTTCCGAACTGGCACGGCACACTGGCCTTGCGCTCGGGCTGTCGCAGGAATTTCTCAATCGCAAGGACGGCTGGCCGGCGCTGAAGCAGGCTTACGGGCTGCCGTTCAGCCCCCGCGGACTGGATCACGGGCTCGCCTACGAAGCGCTCGCGGCGGGGCGCATCGACGTCATGGACATCTACAGCACCGATGCCAAGATCGCCCGTTACGGTTTGCGGGTGCTGGAGGACGACCGGAAATTCTTTCCCGCATACGCAGCGCTGTTGTTGCATCGCGCAGATCTGCCGCAGCGCCTGCCAAAGACATGGGCGGCGCTCACCCGCCTGGAAGGCGCGATTCCGGCAGGGCGCATGATCGAGATGAATGCCGCGGCCGAACTCGATGGCGTGCCGTTCGCGCAGGTCGCTGACGTTTTTGTGAACAAGGGCAACGCGCGCGGCATAACCCCCCGGCACGGTTTTCTTGAACGGCTGTGGGGAGAGGACTTCTGGCGCATCACGTGGCAGCATCTGACGCTGGTGTTTGTGTCGCTCGCCGCGAGCTGTGCTGCCGGGATTCCGTTGGGGATCTGGGCTGCGCGCTCGGGGGCCGCGCGCGGTGTTATTTTCCCGGTGGTCAGCGTGCTGCAGACGATCCCGTCGCTGGCGCTGCTCGCATTCCTGATTGCGTTGCTCAACCAGATCGGAACCGTGCCGGCGCTGGTCGCGCTGTTTTTGTACGGGCTGCTGCCCATCGTGCGCAACACCGCAACCGGTCTTGCGGAGATCAAAACCGGGCTGATTCAGGCTGCGTCGGCATTGGGCCTGCGGCACGGCGCTATCCTGCGACTGATCGAGGTGCCGCTTGCGTCGCGCACCATCCTGGCAGGAATCAAGACCTCGGCGGTAATTAACGTCGGCACGGCGACCATCGCAGCTTTCATCGGCGCTGGCGGCTACGGCGAGCGCATTGTCGCGGGCCTCGCCATTAACGACAATACATTGCTGCTCGCCGGTGCGGTGCCGGCGGCGCTGCTCGCCATCATCATTGAATCGGGGTTCGGCAGCGCCGAGCGCTGGCTGGTGCCGGCCGGGCTGCGCGCTACCGTCCGTTAGCGGAGGCCACATGAAAAAATGGAACCTCGTCATCGATGTCGCGAAGTGCACCAACTGCAATAACTGCTTCCTCGCGGATAAAGACGAGTATGTCGGCAACGATTTTCCGGGCTACGCGGCGCCGCAGCCCCTGCACGGGCACCGCTGGATCGACATCCTGCGTCACGAACGCGGCCGCGCGCCGATGGTGGATGTGGCCTATTTGCCGACCATGTGCAACCAGTGCGACGATGCGCCGTGCGTCAAAGCATCCACCGACGGCGCCGTCTACCAGCGGCCGGACGGTATCGTCATTATCGATCCGCAAAAAGCCGCCGGCAAAAAGGAGATTGTCGCCTCGTGTCCGTACGGCGCCATTTGGTGGAACGAGGAACTCCAGGTGGCGCAAAAATGGATATTCGACGCCCACCTGCTGGACCAGGGCTGGAAAGAGCCGCGCTGCGCGCAGGTCTGCCCGACGGGTGCGATCCGCTCGCTCAAGGTGGAAGACCCGGAGATGGAAAAACTCGCCGCCAGTGAGGCGCTGGAAGTGCTGCATCCGAAGTTTGGCGCGAAGCCCCGCATCTATTACCGGAACCTCTATCGATACAACAAGTGTTTCATCGGCGGCAGCGTTGCCGTCGCACGCAACGGGATCAGCGACTGCCTGGAAGGCGCAAGCGTGACGTTGAGCAAGGCTGGCGCACCGCTGGCGAAATTGCAGACGGACAACTACGGGGATTTCAAATTCGACAATCTGGACCAGGACAGCGGCAGCTACACGATTGAAATTTCCCATCCGGATCGTGGCAGGGAAATCATCGAGGTGCGGCTGGGGGAAAGCCAATACGTGGGAGTCATTTGCCTTGAATGACGCGCCGAATACTGCCCGCAAGCGTGGTCGCGTTCGCTAATTGTTCTACCGTGTCGCGGAAACGCCGGTGCCGCGAAGCGAGGAGCGCGTAGTCGCGTTCGCGGCGGGAGCCCTTCGCCCGCATGATACGCGCGAGCTGCCTGCGGTCGCGCAAACTCCAGCGCGCGACGCCGGGGAGGCACGCGAGCAGTGGCGCCATCCTGTGGAATGCGGCAATCTCGGCCGCCGACCAGCGTCGCCAGTCGGTTATTTCAAGTAATCGGGCCACGCGCTGCACTGACGCCCGCTCGGCCAGCCGCCGGTCGCCGCCGAACTCGCGCGCAATGAACGCGGTGACGGCGTAGCCGACGCGCGCAACCGACAACTCGCGGTAGCCGTCCATTTTTCCTGCGTCGAGGTGAAAGAACATGTCGCTTTTGGCGAGCTTCCTCAGCGTCTTCGAAGGCGACCGGTAGGTGCGGTCGGCGGCGATGCGCGCCTGCTCCTGTTCGGCGAGCGCGCGGACTCGCGGCAGCACCGGCCGGAAACCGAGCTTGTGGTAGAACCAGAACGCGCCGGACTCGAGCGCTTCCTCGTTGTCGTCGCCGATCTGGAAGGGCCGGATCACCAGGGCCCGCGCGCCGAAGTGCGCGACGAACAGATGCAGCAGCCGCTCGATGATGAATGATGATTCTCCGGCACGGAATTCCGGGAAGATGTTGATCGCCATCTCGCAGCGCTCGAAAAGCATCGCCCCGAAACCGTAGCCGATTGGAACGCCGTTTTTGACCAGCATGTAGCCATGGCTCGCCTCGAGCGGCAGGCGAATCTCGAAGCGGCTGCCGTAGACGACGATCTGGACGCCCCGACCGGGCTCGTGGAGATAGACCTCCTCCGGGCTCGCACCGATCAGCGGGTACAGCTCGCGGCAGCGCGACCCCAGGACTTCGACGATCGCGCGGACGTATTCGCGTCGTTGAGCCGGCGGGAGCAAGCGCAGAGGAGCCGTGGGGCGGGCAAGGTCGGCGCGCAAGTCGGAGGTGCGGCCCACCGCCTGACCGCGCTGGTAGATAATCCGCTCGAACGGGACCCGGCGGCCCGTGCGCGAGGCCTCGAAGTCCGACAGTGTCCAGAGCACCGGGATCTCGGCGCTCTCGTAGAGGATTTCCTGCAGCGGCCACGCAAATCCCGACGTGGCGAGCAGCCCGAGCAGCGCATCAAGTGCGTCCCCATGCTCCGGGTCCCTGCCGAGGCGCAGCCACGCCTGCGGATCGAAGTCGTCGTCGTTGTCGATCGCGTCAATCTCGTGCCACGAAACCGTGGGTGAGAGCACCGCCAGCACGTTTGCCGTGTCGCTTTTCCGGTACGCGTTCCAGTCGATTTCGAGGCGGCCGGGGTAGAGGCGGGCGATCGTGCAAACGAAGCGATAGGTGAAGACGTTGCTGACCGGCGTGCCAACGATGCCGCTGTCCGTGAAAGCCGAGGCGACGGCGCCGTGGCGCGCCGCCTTGTGCGCTTCGATGCGCGCCGCGAACGCGCGCAGTTGACGCTCGGCTTCGGCGAGGATAGCCGCGCCGTCAGGGTAGGCGCGCAGGAACATCAACAGGTCGTGATACGCAGCAAGCACGTCAGCCCGGATCATCGGAACGTTCCGCAGACGGGACAGCAGTATCAACTTTTTACGCGCGGCATCGCCGGTCGCGCCCAACTGACTTTTGAGACGGGCGAACTCACCGATCAGGGCGCGCGCCCCGGCTGCGGCGGGGGACGGACGTGCCTTGCTCGGGTGCGATTTCGGCATGAGGATCGGTCTCGTGTGCTATAAACACCGATATGGCAATATGCAAGATTCGTGATATGAAAGCAATCCGTGATAAAGGTTGGATGCTGCTCGCCGCCGCGGCAGCCTGCGCCATCAGTGGTTACGCTGCGGCGGCGGAGACCTATCCGGTCAAGCCCGTGCGGGTGATCGCCGGGTTCTCGCCGGGCGGGTTCGTCGATCTGACGGCGCGGCTCGTGTCCGGCCCGCTCGGCGCCGCGCTCGGCCAGCAGGTGGTCGTCGAAAATCGGGCCGGCGCCGGCGGCATCGTCGGTACCGAATTGGTGGCGCATGCGGCCCCGGATGGTTATACGCTCACGGTCGGAAGCGCCGGCACGCACGCGGTCAACCAGAGCCTTTATCCCAAGCTGCCCTATAACGTGTTGCGCGATTTTCAGTCGGTTGCGCGGTTGACCGATGCGCCGAGCATCCTCGCGGTGCACCCGTCGCTACCGGCGCGTTCGGTGAAGGAGCTGATCGCGCTGGCCCGCTCGCGACCGGGGCAGATCATGTACGCTTCCGCGGGTGCAGGCACGTCGACCCACCTCGCCGCGGCGCTGTTCGAGCACCTCGCGCGTGTCAAGTTCGTGCATGTTCCCTACAAGGGCGGCGGTCCGGCAATGATCGCCGTGGTCTCCGGAGAAGTTCCGGTCACGTTCGGGACGGCGGCCTCGGTTTCGCCTCACACGAGAAGCGGGAGGCTGCGCGGCCTGGCGGTCACTGGAGGCCGACGCTCCGCGCTGCTTCCGGAGCTGCCGGCCATCGCCGAAAGCGGGCTGCCGGGGTACGAGATGCTCAACTGGCTGGGGATGTTCGCTCCCGCGGGCACGCCGCGCGCCGTGGTGGGGAAGCTCGGCAGCGAACTCGTCCGCATCGTGCGCACGCCGGAAGTGAGCGGGGCGCTTCAGGCCGCCGGCGCAGAGCCTTCACCGCTCGGCCCGGACGAATTCACCGCGTTCGTGAAGAGTGAAGTGGAGAAATGGGCGAAGGTGGTCGCGGCCACCGGCATGACCGCCAATTGACTCTAAAACCCAACCGATCTTAGGTTATGGTACACTTCCCTTCATGCCAACCATCGTCTGGATTCGGAACATTCGTATCGTCATTTATCCAAACGACCACCGGCCTGCGCATGTGCATGCAATCCGGGGCGATGAGTTTTCAGTATTCGAACTGAACTGCCCCAATGGACCGCCCGAACTTCGCGAGGCACACGGGTTTTCCGGAACCGAATTGAACAGAATTGCGGAGGGCATCGCGGCACAGTTGGGACTGCTTTGCCTGAAGTGGAGGTTAATCCATGGAACTTATTAGCAAATCTCGTCTGGAGCGTGCTCGTGCAAAGGGCGCTGACATTATCAAACACGGTCCCGTCGCGGTTGCCGCTCGATATCGTGCTGGCATGATTTTCGTTGAGTTGAGTTCCGGGGTCGAGGTTCGCTTTCCGGTGAGGCTTGCTCAAGGCCTGGAAAATGGCAGTCCCAAAGACCTGGCGGAAATCCGGATTGAGGCTCGGGGCCTCGGGCTTCATTGGCCGCGACTCGCCCGCGACCCCTACGTCCCCAACCTTCCCCGCGGTGGTCTCGGTAC
>Ga0082335_1000891_pt1 | contig 69323 bp, 70 predicted proteins | sample Subgrocontami58m_FD_72375 | JGI IMG/M metagenome (GOLD analysis project Ga0082335, IMG submission 72375) | Subsurface groundwater microbial communities from S. Glens Falls, New York, USA - GMW37 contaminated, 5.8 m (SPADES assembly) (version 2) ... | reverse complement strand
GGCCCGCGACCGGCGTCGCTTAACCCCCGACCCAGCCGGCGATGTCGCGGTTCAGCCACCCGCCCCGGTCCTGCAGCGCCTGCGGCAGGTCCCAGTGGTAGAGGCAGAGCCACGGCTCGATCCCCGCCGCCAGCACGCCGTCGATCACCCGGTCGTAGAAGGCGAGTCCCGCCTCATTGGCGGCGCCGCGGCCGGCGGGCAGGACGCGCGGCCAACTCACGGAGAAGCGGTAGGCGTTGACGCCGAGCTCGCGCATCAGGCCGATGTCCTCGGCGTAGCGGTGATAGTGGTCGCACGCGACGTCGCCGGTGTGGCCGTTGGCGATGTGGCCGGGGATCCGCGAATAGCCGTCCCAGATGCTGGGGCCCCGCCCGTCGACCGCCGCCGCGCCCTCGATCTGGTAGCTCGACGTCGAGACGCCCCAGACGAAGTCGCGCGGCACCAGGTGGCGCTCGGGCTCGACCTGCAGGGGGCGGGCGGTCATTTCGCCAGCCACCCGGCCCTGGCGGCGGCGGTGTCGTAGGGGAACACCACCTCGCGGTCGGGCACGGCGAGGTGCTTGTCGCCCTCGGGGCAGCCGATGCGGGCCAGCATGTCGCGGATGACGTTGAGTCGCGTGCTGCGCTTGTCGTCGGCCCGGACCACGATCCACGGCGACAGCGGGCTGGACGTGCGCCGCAGCATCTCGTCCCGCGCCTCGGTGTAGTCGTCCCAGTGCTTGAGCGCGGCCCGGTCGACCGGGCTCGCCTTCCACTGCTTGAGCGGATCGGTCCGCCGGTCGTCGAGGCGCTTCTTCTGCTCCTTCCGGCTGATGTCGAGGTAGTACTTGATGATCTGGAGGCCGGACCCGATCAGCATGTGCTCGAACGGCACCACCGATTCGAGGAAGTCCTCGCGCTCGGCTCCGGTGCAGTAGCCCATGACGTGCTCGACCCCGGCGCGATTGTACCAGCTGCGATTGAACAGGATCATCTCCTCGGCCGCCGGCAGATGGGGCACGAAGCGCTGGAAGTACCACGACGTCCGATCCCGGTCGGACGGCCGGCCGAGCGCCACGACGCGCGTCTCGCGCGGGCTCAGGTGCTCGACGATGCGCTTGATCGTGCTGTCCTTGCCGCTGCCGTCGCGCCCCTCGAACAGGACCAGCACCTTGTGCCTGTGCCTGATGATGTGCCGCTGCGTCTTCACCAGTTCGATCTGCAGGGTGCGAAGCGCTGCTTCGTAGGCGTCGTCGCCGTCGTCGTCCCTCGGGACGCGACGCTTGTCTTTCTTCCCGGTCATCGCACGCGCCATTCCTGCGGCAAGGGTGTGCGGCGATGCTAGGCCAAGTCGCGCGCCGCGTCATGCGGTCGGTAAACGGCGGTCGGTAAACGGCGGCCGGTGAACCCGGGTTTCCGCGAACCTCGCGTGTCGACGTTGTCCTTGCCGCCCCCCGCGCCGCCCCGGCCGCCGCTTTCGCGGGATTTCGGCGGCCCGCAGGTAGTCGGGCAAGCCGGCGGCGTTGGCCCTATAGTGGGCGCCCCGTTTCCCTGGAGTTGCCATGCTTGTCGTCGAACTGGCTGTCGTCGTTGGATTGATCGTGCTCAACGGTCTTCTGGCGATGTCGGAGCTCGCGCTGGTGTCGGCCAAACGCCCTCTGCTGGAGCAGATGTCGCGCGAGGGGTCGCACGGCGCCCGTGTCGCGCTCGAGCTGACGCGCGAGCCCGGCCGGATGCTGTCGGCGGTCCAGATCGGCATCACCCTGGTCGGCATCATCGCCGGCGCCTTCAGCGGCGCCACCATCGCCGGGCGCGGCGACGCCTGGCTCGAAAGCCAGGGCATGCCGACGCGCTTCGCCGAACCCGCGGCCTTCACCGTGGTCATCGTGACGATCACCTATCTCTCGGTCGTGCTGGGCGAACTCGTTCCCAAGCAGTTCGGGCTGCGCAACGCCGAGCGGGTCGCGGTGATCGTCGCCCGGCCGATGCAGCTCCTCGCCATGGCGGCCAGCCCGATCGTGAGCCTGCTCGACGTGTCGGCCCGGCTCGGGCTCCGTCTGCTCGGCCAGTCGGGGCAGCGGGAGTCCAGCGTCACCGACGAGGAAATCAGGACGATGATCGAGGAGGCCGAGCGGACCGGCCTGGTCGAGCCGGAGGAACGCTCGATGATCTCGCGGGTCATGCGCCTCGGCGACCGCTCGGTGCGCGCCATCATGACGCCCAGGCCCGATGTCGAATGGATCGATCTCGACGACGGCGAGGACGAGATCCGCGAGGCCCTCCGCAAGGCCCGGCATGGCCGCATGCTGGTGGCCAACGGCGGCATCGACGAGATCGTCGGCGCGATCCCGGTCCGGGCGGCGCTGGTCGCGCTCATGGACGAGGGCGTCGGCGCGATATGGGCGCTGATGGAGAACGTGCCGGCGGTCAGCGACCGGCTCGGCGCCATCGACGTCGTCGAGCAGTTGCGCCAGTCGCCGCTCAATCTGGTCCTGGTCGTCGACGAGCACGGCAGCGTCGAGGGCATCGTCACCGAGGGCGACATCCTCAAGACCATCGTCGCGCACATCGAGGAAGGCGACGGGGCGCACATCGTGCAGCGCGACGACGGCTCGCTGCTGGTCGACGGCAGCGTTCCGATCGACGAACTGGGCGAGCGGCTCGGCATCCCGCTGGCGGCGGACCTGGGCTATCACACGGTCGCGGGTTTCGCGCTCGCCCGGATGCGGCGCCTGCCCAAGGTGGGCGAATCGTTCCGCCACGGCCTGTGGCGCTTCGAGATCGTCGATGTCGACGGACAGCGCATCGACAAGGTGCTGGTGGCGCCGCAGCGGACATTGCATCGCAACGCCTGACGCCCGGCCGCCGCCACCGACGGCGGTATCGCGTTTTCGCATTCGGCGTTGTGCAAGGCTGCCGGCCTCGGCCTTGACGGTCGGCGTGGCGCGCTCCGCGGAGCCGTCCTAGGGACCACCCGCTTCGAGGCGCCCGTCCCGCAGTTGAAAGATGCGGTCGAAGCGATCGAATATCTTCTCGTCATGCGTGACGGCGATGATGGCAGCCTCCTGCTCGACCGCGAGTTTCCGCAACAGGTCCATGACGATACCCGCGCGTTTCGAGTCGAGCGCCGCGGTCGGTTCGTCGGCAAGGATGATGCGTGGCCGATTGGCGAGCGCGCGTGCAATGGCGACCCGTTGCGCCTCGCCGCCCGAAAGTTTGGCCGGGAAGGCGTTTCTCCGGTTGCCGACCTCAAGATAGTCCAGCAGACCGACGGCCCGTTTACGTGCTTCGCCACTGTCCAGGCCGGCGAGATCGAGCACGACGGCCACGTTGTCGGTGGCGTTGAGGAATGGCAGGAGGTTGTGGAACTGGAAGATGAAGCCGATCTTGTCGAGCCTCAACCGCCGCAAGTCGGAGCGGAGCCACCGGCCGTCGTAAACGACGTCGCCGTCGAGTTCCATCCTGCCGCCCGACGGTTCGAGAATGCAGCCGATGGCATTGAGCAGGGTCGTCTTGCCCGAACCCGACGGTCCGAGGAGCGCCACGACCTCGCCGGGAAAGACCTCCAGCGACACCTCCCTGAGCGCGTCGATGCGCGTTTCTCCCTCGCCGAAGTGCTTCGACACATTGCGTATCCTGACCAGCGGTTCGGGCGCCTGGGGCTCGGTCATGGCTAGCCTCCGAGCGCTGCCGCTGGATCGACGCGCAAAGCCGCGCGTACCCCGAGGCCGCTCGACAGGAGGCAGACCAGGAAAACGATGCCCGCCAGCACGAGCACGTTGTCCGGTTCGAGCACGACGCGGCGGGGGAAGTAGTTCTTGACGGTCAGGATCAGCGCCGCCCCGATCCCGAAGCCGATGAATCCGAGCGCGAGCGCCTGCTGCACGATCATCCCGATGATCGTGCGATCCGGCGCCCCGATGAGCTTCAGGGTCGCGATCTGCTTCAGTTTCTCCATGGTCATCGTGTAGATGATCAACGCGATGATCACCGCCGACACGACGAGCAGCAGCGATGTGAAGAGGCCGATCTGGCGGCGCGCCCGGTCGACGAGCGAGCCCGTCAGAATGGCCTCCTGCCCCTCCTGCGTGATGGCCGCAAGATGCTTCCAGCGTCGAACCGATTCCGCGACGCTGTCGGGTGCCACGTTCGGCTGAACGCGCGCCACCACCGCGTTGACGGTGTCCCGGACCGCCGCGCCCGTCCCGCGCGCGAGCTGCACGCGGTAGGCCGGCGGCGCGAGGTCGAATTGCAGCTTCTGGGCGTCGAGAAGCGTGATGTAGACCGCCGGGTCGCCGCCGGAATTGACCTGGTGCTCCGTCAGGCCGACGACGCTGAACGTATTGCGGCCAAGCGCGATGCGATCGCCGATCCCGAGCCCGGTGCTGCGGTCTGCGACGAGTTCATGATGGCTGCGGACGATACCGCGTCCGGCAACGAGGCGTGGGGGACCACCGGGCCTGCCGGGCTCGTAGCCGATCACGTAGAGCCGCAGCTTCCTCGCCTGATGCTCGGTCTCGACCGTCTGGTACGTGATGCTGCCGGCCGCGGCGACGCCACCGACGCGGGTGATGGCCTCACGCGTGTCGCCTGGGATGCGGGATGCCTCGGCGAATGGCCCGCGGGTGCCCGATTCGACGACCCACAGATCGATCCCGGGGGCGCGGGCGATCGTGAGCGCATCGACCACGAGGCCGCGGTAGATGCCGATCATCGCCAGGACCACTCCGAGCAGCAGGCCGAGCCCGGCGCACGTCAGAAGAAACCGGCCGAGCTTGTGGCGGACGTCGCGGTAGGCGAGGTTCACTTCCCGGCCTCCTCGACGATTCGGGCCGAGCGGCCTTCGACGAGCCCCGGGTCGATCGCAGCGACGACCCGCGCCTTGTCGGGCAGGCCGCCGACGACCTCGAGCCGCCCGTCCTCCGTGCGATACCGGAAGCTGAGGACGCGGCGCGCCAGCCGGCCATCCTCGACCGTCCAGACTGTCCCCTTGGCCCCGTCGAAGCCCTGCACCGCCGCCTCCGGCACGAGCAGTGCCCGATCGAGATGGGCGACGGTGACCAGCACCTCGGCCTGCTCGCCGAGATAGAATTGCGGCGCGCACTGATCGCATTTGACGTAGACGCGCCGTTCCTCGCTGGTGCGGTCGCTCTCGACGCCGATCCGGACCACCTTGGCCTCGAAACGTTGCTGCGGCTGGGATCGCAGGCGGACGATTGCGGGCTGTCCTTCCGCGATCGGCCCGGCACGGGATTCGTCGATGTAGGCGAGCACCCACACGGTTTCGGGTGCAACCAGGGAGAAAATCGGGTCGCCCGCCTTGATGACGGTGCCGAGTTCCTTCAGCCGCTCGACGATCATGGCGTCGAACGGCGCGGTCAACGTGTACTGCGCGAGGAGGGCCTCCTCGATCTGCAGCTGGGCTCGCGCATCGGCCAGAAGGGCCCTCGCGACCTCGACCTCGCTGAGCGTCACGGTGAGGTCCGCCTTGGCGACGTCCTCGTCGCGCTGGGACTCCTCGGCGCTTTCCTCGGACACGACGTTGCGGCCGACGAGCTGCTGCTTGCGCCGATTCGTGGCCTGCTTCTTGGCAAGCACGGCGCGCGTCTTCTCGAGGTTGGCGTCCGCCTTCCTGATCCCTGCCTCGGCGCTCAGGACGATGGCCTTCGTCCGGGCGACCTTGGCCTCCTGTGCGGTGGCGTGAAGACGCGCCAGGACATCGCCCTTCTTTACCCGGTCGCCGTGATCGGCTTTCAGTTCGACGATCGCCGCGCCGATCTCGAAGCCGATCTTCGAGACGATACGCGCTTCCACGGTGCCGAGACCGAAGACGCGCACGGGCACGTCCTTCTCGGGGAAAACAACCGTGACGGAAACGGGCCGGACATTGAGAAACAGGAAAATCGCGGCGGCGCCCGCCGCCAGGGCAATGACCGCGAGAAGATAACGGAGCAGGCGTCTTGTCATGCGAGTCTCCTCTCTCGGGTCTCCGTGACTGGCGTGCGCGCGAAACCGCAGATCTGTAGCTCGAGCAGGCGGCTTCCTTCTTCGACCAGACCAAAGGTTCGCCCGCTCAGGGACCATCGCAGGGCCAGCCCTTGGACCAGCCCGATGACGAGGAAAGCGGCGTCATCAGGGTCGAGATCGTCGCGAAACTCTCCGGTGCCGCACGCTTCGGCGATGGACCGGGCAATCAGGCCGTGAAGGCGGGTCATGAGACCGAACAAGGCCTTTCGCAGGGTCGCGTTTCTGGAATGCAGTTCCCGGGAAAAGAGGATGGCCGGGATCGCCGGTGTGGACTGGATCAGGCGCAGCTGCGTGGCGACGAGAGAGCGGACCCGGTCCGCCGGAGCGCCGCTGCGCTGGGCGGATTCGGCCCAGCCTGCTTCCATTCTCTTGCCGATGTAATCGGCGACGGCATCCCACAGGCCCTGCTTTTTGGGGAAATGCCGAAAAACGCCGGGCTGCGTGAGACCCACGGCCGACGCAACCGCCGCCGTCGTGAGGCGATCGGGACCGACCTTGCCGGCCACACGAAGGGCCGCCTCTATGATTTCCGATTTCCGGATCTCGGCAGACTTCCTGGTTCGCACGCGGCGGCCTGTAGTTAGTGATTGATAACTAACTAAGAAGGGGAGATAGAACCGTCAAGAGGCACCATGCCGCGGCGCCACGAGTGCCGGAGGGAAGGCCTTGCCGTGAGGCGGCCGCAACGGGCGCGATCGACGATCCGGTCGGCGATCCGCTCTAGTTGGTCGAATTCAACAGAAGATCCCGTGTCTCGAAGCGTCCACTTTGTGGCGGGCGAGACGATGAGCGCGCAAGATGCGCGCGCTCCAAAAGATCATGAGTTTTCCGGACCGCGCGCATCTTGCGCGCTCAAGGGACTCTTGTGTCTGATTTCAACCGTTGGGAGGCCGCCCGCTCGGCGGCCTGCGCGGCCTGCCGCGCCCTCTGCAGGTTGATCTTCTTGTACTCGGGCTTGCCGGTCACTTCGGCGCCGATCCAGGGCGGCAGCGGCACGTCGATGTCCTCGCGCGGCAGTTCCACCTCGGCCAGCACGACGCCGGCGAGCAGACCCTCGTAGACGTCGATCTCCCACGTGAAGCCTTCGTAGGGCACATAGTGCCGCGTCTTGGTCAGGAGGTTGCCGTCGCAGTGGCGGGCCAGCAGCTCCTCGGCGTCGGCCAGCGGGATCTCGTATTCGTATTCGGCGTTGTGCAGGCTGCCGGCCTTGGCCTTGATGGTGAGCGTGGCGCGCGCGCCGTAGATGCGCACCCGGACCTTGCGGTCGGCGGTGAGGGCGAGCAGCCCGTCGCGCAGGCGCTCCTGCCGCACCGAGAGCTTTCGCCAGCCATCGCCGGCCAGCAGGAACTTGCGCTCGATCTCGATCGCCATGGGTGCGGAGGCGGGCGTTCCGTCAGGGCCGGGACGAGCGCGGACCGTCGCGGCGGTCCGCTTCCAGCAGCGCCATGTCGACGAGGTCGCCCACCAGGTCCTGGCCGTGGCGGCGGGCATCCGCCGCGAGCCGCCGGTTGACCGAGCCGATCCGTCGTGGCCGCAGCCCCGGGCCGTCGAGCCACACCACGATCTCGTCGCCCTTTTCACTGCGGCGGGTCGAGAGCCGCAGCGGATCGGGCAGGGGCTTGGCGGTTGGCTTCTTCATCTGGGTCCCTGTCTAGCCAACCCCGGGACGGGCCGCCAGCTGCGCTGGGTCGCAGCCTGTGCGAAGAAGGGCTTTCTGTGAGAAAAATCCAATAAAACAATATATTAAGACTTATTTCTCACTTCATTTATAAGATCAAGGCGTCGCGGTGATGGTTCTGCATGTGTAAAATGAAGATTTTAATAAAAGATCAATAAAATCATGATGTTGTCATAGTCTATTCACCTTATCGGCAAGGTCGGCCGCGCTTAATGCGGCCATGCAGCCGATCGAAATCGCCGACAATCTCGACCGCTTTCAATGGGAAGCCCTGCGCGCCCTTTGCGCGCCATCCCCGGATCCCCGGCGCCTGAGCGGCGACGCCGTCGAGCAGCTCCTGAGAGAGGACCTGCTCGAACTGCGCGACGATCGCCCGTCGATCACGGCCAAGGGCCGCCAAGTGGTGGTCTGCGGCTCGCCGCGCCTGTGGAATTCCTGAGGCGCGCGGCTGCGGCATCGGGACTGCGGCCGGCCGCTTGTGTCGCCGCCGCGACCTGCTAGAAACCCCACCGTTCTCGGGGAGTAACCGTCCGCGTCTCCCGCGGAGCCTGCGTCAACAAACTTGGCTTCGGCCATGGCGCCGGCGACGGACCGCAGGGTCCGGATTGGCCAGACCGACGACAGAGGATCCCGGACCGGGTCGACGGGGGTTCTGTGTCGTCGCGCAGTCTCGGCCCCCGGATGTCGTTTCATGGAAGCCCTGCTCACCTCCACCGCCGTCGTGGCGATCGCCGAGATCGGCGACAAGACCCAGTTGCTGGCCATTGTCCTGGCCGCGCGCTTTCGCAAGCCGCTGCCCATCGTGCTCGGCATCCTGGCGGCGACGCTTCTCAACCACGCGCTCGCCGCCAGCTTCGGCTACCTGATCGCCCAGTGGCTGACGGGCCGCACCTTCCAGATCGTGCTGGGCGTCGCCTTCCTCGCCATGGCGGCCTGGGCGCTGATCCCCGACAAGGAGGACGAGGGCGCGGGCGGCCGCTCGGCGGGCGGCGTCTTCCTCACCACGCTGGTCGCCTTCTTCCTGGTCGAGATCGGCGACAAGACCCAGATCGCCACCTCGCTGCTGGCGGCGCGCTTCCAGAACGTGGCCCTCGTCACCCTGGGCACGACGGCCGGCATGATGCTCGCCAACGTGCCGGCAGTGTTTCTGGGCGAGGCGGCGACGCGGATCGTGCCGATGAAGTTTGTCCGCACCGCCGCCGCCGTGATCTTCGCCGCCATCGGTCTCTGGATCGTCTTCGCCGGCGTGGCCATCGCCTGAGGCCGTACCGTCACAGGCCCAGCGCCACGAGCAGCGTCTTGACGGTCATGAAGATCAGGATGAGCGAGCCCGTGGTCCAGAGGGTGGCGCGCATGTCGTGGGTCTGGGCGGTGAAATAGGCCGCGAAGTGCAGCAGGCGCGACGCCACGTAGCCGTAGAGCAGCAGGCGCGCCATCGTCAGTGACGGCTCGGTGAGGATGTAGAGGAAGCCCGCGACCAGGAAGAACGGCAGGTTCTCCAGATCGTTCATCTGGATCCGCCTGACGCGTTCCACGCGCTCGTTGGGCGCGAGCTGCTTCGGGTCGGGGGCGGGGTTGAGCGGAGTCTTCCGGAGATCCTCCGGCGAGCGGTAGCCGCCCTTCTCCTGCATCATGCGCACGACGGTGAGCCACGACATGCCGGCGGCCTTCAGGATCATCAGCGTGGCGGCGATGGCGTAGGTGGCGAACAGCGGGTTCTGCAGGCTGATCTGGGTCATGACCCTTCCGTTTTCTGGTTCAGCAGGATTATGAGGGAAAATCCCCTATTGTGGCATGGCGCAGTGCAGGCACTCCGTGCCGGCATTCTGCTGGCACCGCCGGTGGGCGGGCGCCATATATAGGATATTGACAGGAATAAATATCCTCTATAGTTCTCCTATTGAAATCCGGCACCTAGAGGCCGACGAGAGGAGGCTCCCCGATGACCATGACCGCGCGACAAGCCCTGGATACGCTGAACTTCTACGGCGCCGATGCCCGGCTGCCGCCGCCCTACGACAAGCTCTCGCACTCCGAGATCACCGCCCTTGCGCGTGAAGAGGATTTGCCCGCCCAGCAGGAACGCGAGCGCATCGCCGCGGAGGAGCGCATCGCCAGGGCGCCCAATGCGCTCAGGCGCGCGCTGCAGGGGCCGCCCAGGCGGCCGACGCCCAAGCGGCTGCAAACCTATTTCCTGCGCCAGTTCGAGCGCTCCGGCTCGGTCGGCGATGCGGCGGCGCGCGCCGGCATCACGCCGCGCACCGTGCAGCGCTGGCGGGCCACCAATCCGGTCTTCGCCGGGCGCTACAACGACCTGCTGGCGCACCGCGCCGAGGTGCTGGAGGAGCTGGCGCTGCAGCGCGCCGCCGCGGCCGAGAAGGCGCCGCGCTTCTATCGCGGCAAGCAGGTCGCCACCATCGAGCGCCACGACAACTCCATGCTGATGCGGGTGCTGAACCGCTTCGACCGGGCGCGCGAGCGCGAACAGGCCAGGCGCGACATGGATGCCGAGGTCGAGCGCCGGGTCGCGGCCGAGAAGGCGCGGCTGCTGAAGGAGGAGCAGGCCCATCGCGAGAGCATCGAGCGCACCTTCGGCTACCGCGTCGAGGCGGAAGTGCGGAAACGGATCGCCGAAATGTCGCCTTCCGTGCGACTCCCCGAGCGGCCGTTCGGCGGCGGATAAGCAAGCCCCGTCAAGGATTTGCACGGCGAGACGGCGGCCGCGGGCAGAGCCGATCCCAATTTTCGATTCGTCGTGTTTCATGCGACACAGAAGGCCGCTTTTCATGGAGGAACGTCTCATGGCATCGCCGCTTTTCGACCTCACCGGCAAGGTCGCCGTCGTCACCGGCTCGAGCAAGGGCATCGGCAAGGCCATCGCCATGCATCTCGCCCTCTCGGGTGCCAGGGTCGTGGTGTCGTCGCGCAAGGCGCCGGCCTGCGAGGAGGCGGCAGCCGAGATCCGCGCCGCCGGCGGCCACGCCACGGTCATTCCCTGCAACATCTCCGACAAGGCCCAGGTCGAGCGGCTGATCGCCGAGACCCGGAAGCAGCTCGGGCCGGTCGACGTGCTGGTCTGCAACGCGGCGTCCAATCCCTACTACGGGCCGAACGAGAAGCTGCCCGACGACGTCTTCATGAAGGTGATGCACAACAACATCCTCTCCAACATGTGGCTGGTGAACCTCTGCCTGCCCGACATGCGGGCGAAGAAGGACGGCTCGATCATCATCGTGTCGTCGATCGGCGGCGTGCGTGGCTCGCCGGTGATCGGCGCCTACTGCATCTCCAAGGCGGCCGACATGCAGCTCGCGCGCAACCTCGCGCTCGAGTACGGGCCCGACAACATCCGCGTGAACACCATTGCGCCCGGCCTGGTGAAGACCGACTTCGCCAAGGCGCTGTGGGACGACCCCGCCTATCTCGCCAAGCGCCTGTCGACGGCGCCGCTGCGTCGCATCGGCGAGCCCGACGACATCGCGGGCCTGGCCGTCCTGCTGGCCGGCAAGGCCGGCGCCTTCATCACCGGCCAGACCCTGATCGCCGATGCGGGGGTGACTATCGGGGGTTAGGAGCGCGGGGTAGGCTCCCCCAACGACAAGGGAGGAAACCATGAAACGCCTAAGCGTTCTGTTCAGCGTCCTGTGCCTTCTCGCCGCCGGCCCGGCCGGCGCGCAGACCTATCCATCGAAGCCCGTGCGGATCATCGCGCCGTTCCCGCCGGGCGGCGTCGCCGACGTGCTGGCGCGTGCGCTGCAGCCCGGCCTGCAGGAGGCGCTGGGCCAGCAGGTCATCATCGAGAACAAGCCGGGCGCCGGCGGCAACATCGGCGCCGATCTCGTCGCCAAGGCCGACCCCGACGGCTACACGCTGCTGCTGGCCTCGGCCGGCATCCTGACGATCAACCAGTTCCTCTATTCGAAGATGCCGTTCGATCCAGCCAAGGCCTTCGCCCCCATCACCGTGGTGGGCGACATGCCCAACATCGTGGTGGTGAACCCGAAGACCGGCCTCAAGACGCTGAAGGCGCTGATCGACAAGGCCAAAGCCGAGCCCGGCAAGCTCAACTTCGGCTCGGCCGGCAACGGCACGACGACGCATCTCGCCGTGGTGCTCCTGGAGCAGGCCGCCAAGATCAAGCTCGCGCACGTGCCCTACAAGGGCGCGGCGCCGGCGGTGCAGGACCTGGTGGCGGGCCAGATCGACGGCCTCGTGGACAATCCGCCGCTGGTCCTGGGCCACATCCGGAACGGCACGTTGACGGCGCTCGCCTGGGCCGCGCCCCAGCGCATGGCGATCCTGCCCGACGTGCCGACGGCCGCCGAAGCGGGCCTGCCGGGCTTCGAGGCCTCGTCGTGGTTCGCGCTGGTGGCGCCGGCCGGCACGCCCCAGGCGATCATCGATCGGCTCAACGCCGAGACCGCGAAAATCCTGAAGGATCCCAAGATGGTCGAGCAGTTCGCCGCCCGCGGCGTGCGCCTGGTCGGCAACTCCGTGGCGTCGTTCACGGCGTTCATCCCGCCCGAACGCGCCCGCTGGGGCGAGATCGTGAAAACCTCGGGCGTGAAGCTCGACTGATGAGCCTCTATTACGTCCAGAAGCTGATCTACGAGCTCAACCGCGATCCGCGCACCCGCGAGCGCTACGCGGCGGGGCGCGACGCGGTGCTGGCGGAGTACGAGCTCACCGACGAGGAGAAGGGCGCCCTCACCAAGCCCGACATCGGGCTGCTCTACGTGCTGGGCGTGAACGGCCAGCTCCTGATGCATTTCGCGGCGCTGCACAGGATCGAATGGCCGGACTATCTCGAGCGCATGCGGCAAGGGCTCAGGGACCACGGGCAGGTGCGCGAGGGCGTCTATGCCGCCACCGGCTACGAGGGCGTCGAGGCGCATGACGCCCGCCTGAAAAGTGAACGGGAGAAACGCTGATGCCCCTGGTCTATTGCGGCGCCTGCAGCCACGCCCCCGGCATCACCGCCCGCGCCGAGCGCGCCGACACCCAGACGCGCCAGGCGGTGGAGGCGGCTTTCGGGCGCATGGGCGAGGAGATCCGCGCCACGAAGCCCGATGCGCTGGTGGTGATCGCGGCCGAGCATTTCGCCAATTTCTTCATGAACAACATGCCGGCCTTCGCCATCGGCATGGCCGATTCCTACGAAGGGCCGATCGAGGACGAGGCATTCCTGAAGATCAGGCGCACGAAGGTGCCGGGCAACAAGGCGCTGTCGCGCAGGCTGATCGAGAAGGTGATGCAGACGGTCGACGTGGCCTACGCCGAGGAATGGAAGTTCGACCACGGGATCTCGGTGCCGCTGCATTTCCTGACGCCCGACTACGACCTGCCGATCATCCCGGCCAACATCAACTGCCAGGGCCCGCCGCTCGGCCCGTTGCATCGCGCCTGGGCCTTCGGCGAGGCTTTGCGCGCGGCAGCCGATGCCGTTCCCGAGCGCATCGCCCTGATCGGCACCGGCGGCATCTCGCATTGGCCGGCGACGCCCGATTCGGGGAAGATCAACCAGGACTGGGACCGGGAATTCCTGCGCCGCTGGGCCGCCAACGATCGCGCGGCGATGCTGTCCTACACCGACTCCGAGATCTATCGCGACGGCGGCCAGGGCGGCTTCGAGATCAGGACCTTCATCGCCGCCGCGGCGGCGGCCAGAGGAGCCAAGGGCACGGTGCAGTTCTGCGAGCCGGTGCCGATCTTCGCCGTCTCCTGCACCGTCGCGCGGATGGCGATCGCGGCTTAGGCCTTCTTGCGGAAGGTGACCACCAGCACGTCGCGATAGGCGGGTTGGGTGGGGGTCTCCGGCTCGACCGGCGTCACGCCGTGGTAGCAGCGCGAATCGTCGACCAGCGCGGCATCGAGCGGATCGGTGAGGGTGAAGCTGCCCAGCGTGCGCTTGTCGAGGTCGTGCACGGTGGTGGTGCCGCTCCGGATGTTGCGACGGTTGATCAGCAGTACCAGCACGTAGTCGACGCCGTCCCGGTGCATGCCTTCGGGTGTGGGCTTGCCGTGCTCGCCCTGCCTGGCCTCGATGCGGAACTGGTGGACCTCGATGTGCCACTGCGCCGCCTCCGGCACCAGCCGGCTGAACAGCGCGCGGCAGTAGTCGAGGATGGTGTGCATCGAGGCGCCGTCGCCGGTCTCGTCGGTGATCGGCTTGAACCAGCGTTCGATGCCGCCGTTCAGGGTGTTGTAGTCGAGCGTCTGGTAGTGCGCCTGGTGCGGCGCGCGCACGATAGGGCCCTGGCGGCCGGCGGCCCAGACGCCGAAGCGCCGCCGCCGGTAGCGACCGCCGTCGCCCATGTAGGTGTCGATCTCGAGGTCGTTCCAGCTTTCGGCGAAGGCCGGCCAGTCGGCGAGCGTGCCGAAGCGGCCGAGCGCCGTCCGCATGTCCGAGGCTTCGACGAAGGCATAGCCCGCGCGGGCGACCGCGTTGCGGATGCCCGTGGCATTCTGGAGGCCGGTTCCGATCTCGCTCATAAAGCAAGCCTATCACCGCCGCGCCCGCCCGCCACATGAGCTATTGTCGGGGCCGACCCGGAGGAAAACGATGGCATACGCGACCACAGACGACGGCGTGAAGCTCTGGTTCGAGGAGACCGGTTCCGGCGCGCCGGTCGTGTTCGTGCACGAATTCGCCGCCGACCACCGCTCGTGGGAGGCGCAGATGCGCCACTTCGGCCAGCGCCATCGCTGCATCGCCTACAGTGCGCGCGGCTATCCGCCGTCCGACGTGCCGGACAAGCCCTCCAGCTACTCGCAGGTCCGTGCCACCGACGACATCCTGGCGGTGATGGATCACCTGAAGATCCCGGCGGCGCACATCGTCGGCCTGTCGATGGGCGGCTTCGCCACGCTGCACTTCGGTTTCCGCCACCCCACGCGCGCGCTGTCGCTGGTCGTGGCCGGCGTCGGCTACGGCGCGGAGAAGGAGCAGCAGGCGAAGTTCAAGTCGGAGGTCGAGGTCGTGGCCAAGTCATTGCTGGAGGAGGGCATGGTGGCCTTCGCCGGCAAGTACGCCTACGGCCCGACGCGCGTGCAGTTCGAGAACAAGGATCCGCGCGGCTTCGCCCAGTTCAAGAAGGAGCTGGGCGAGCACTCGGCGCTGGGTTCGGCCAACACCCAGCTCGGCGTGCAGGGCGCCAGGCCCTCGCTCTACGACCTGGTCGACAGGATGCGCGCGCTCACGGTGCCGACGCTGGTGCTGACCGGCGACGAGGACTGGCCGTGCCTGGCTCCCTCGCTCCTGCTGAAGCGCGAGATCCCCTCGGCGGCGCTGGCGGTGATACCCAACTGCGGCCATACCATCAACCTGGAAGACCCCGACCTGTTCAACCGCATCGTCGGCGACTTCATCGTCCAGGTGCAGGCCGGCCGCTGGCCCAGGCGCGACCCGCGTGCCACGAGCTCGTCGATCACCGGGATGAAGTCCTAGGCTGCCGCCTTAAGCCGTCAGCCCACCGTCGCAGACGAATTCGGAGCCGGTCGAGAAGGTCGATTCGTCGGACAGCAGGAACAGGATCATCGCGGCCACTTCCTCGGGCCGGCCGAGGCGGCCCACGGGATGCAGCTCCTCGAGCGACTGGCGGCCGGTCATGTTGCCGGCGTTCTGCTCGAGCCGGGGCGCGATCATCGGCGTGTCGATGTAGCCAGGATGCACCGAATTGCAGCGGATGTCGTATTTCATCTGGGCGCAATGCAGCGCCACGTTCTTGGTGAGCGTCCGCACCGCGCCCTTGCTGGCGGAATAGGCCATGGCGTAGGCGGCACCGCGCAGGCCCAGCACCGAGGAGATGTTCACGATCGAGCCGCCGCCCGCGTCGCGCATCGCCGCAATTGCCGACTTGCAGCCGAGGAACGTGCCCAGCGAGTTGATGTCGTTGACGCGCCGGTATTCTTCCAGCGTGCAGTCCTCGATGGTGTTGCGCACGCCCACGCCGGCGGCGTTGAGCAGCCCGTGCAGGGCGCCGAACTTCTCCGTCGTGGCGTCGACGGCGGCCTGCCAGCTCGGCTCCTGTGTGACGTCGAGGGCGACGAAGTGCGCCGCGACGCCCAGTTCCTGGGCGAGCGCGCGGCCCTTGGCCTCGTCGCGGTCGGCCAGCACCGCCTTGCCGCCCTCGCGCACGACCAGGCGGGCGGTCGCGGCACCGATGCCCGACGCGCCGCCGCTCAGCAGGACGACTTTGCCGTCAAGACGGGGCAAGGAGCGACCTCCTCATCAGGCCCGAGGTGACGCCGCCGTCGGCCACGATCTCCGCGCCGGTGACGAAGCTCGAGCGGTCGGAGGCCAGGAACAGCACGACTTCGCCCAGTTCGCCAGGCTCCGACATGCGGCCGATCGGGTGGCGCGCGCCGATGAAGGCCTTGCCCTGTTCGTGGCCCATCGCCTGCCACAGCGGATTGAAGATCGCGGTGTCGACGCCCCCCGGGTGCACCGAGTTGCAGCGGATGTCGTACTTCTGCTCGGCGCAGTAGAGCGCCACGCTCTTGCTCAGGAGCCGCACCGCGCCTTTGGCCGCGGTATAGGCGGTTGGCCCGGCGCCGCCGACGAGGCCCGCGATCGAGGAGATGTTCACGATCGAGCCCTTTATGGCGGGCTTGCCTGGCCCGGTCTTCTTCATGCCCTCGATGGCGTACTTGCTGCCGAGGAACACGCCCTCTGAATCTATTGCCTGGACCTGCTGCCAGTTCTCGACCGTGGTGGTCTCGATGTTGGCGGGACCGCCCGAGATGCCGGCGTTGTTGACCATGATGTCGAGCCGGCCCTCGCGCTTCAGCACGTCGGCGAGCAGGGACTTCCACGACTCCTCGGACGCGACGTCGTGGGCCACGAAGCGGCCGGGCCCGTCCTCGGGTCCGCTCCCGGATGGCTGGAGATCGGCCACGATCACCGTGGCGCCGGCTGCCGCCAGCAGCGTCGCCGATGCGGCACCAATGCCCGAAGCACCACCGGTGACGATTGCCACCCGTCCGGAAAGTTCACTGCTCATGTCGGGCATGACCATAGCGAGATCAGGGCAAGTGCAGTAGTTTTGTCTGCAAGGAGGATCGCATGGCGAAGCTCAGGGGAATTCTGCTCGGCGCGGCGGCGCCCTTCATCGCGGCGGCGTGCACCCAGACGGCCGGCGGCCCGCCGGTGGGCATGACGGTGGCGCAGGGCATGGCCTACTGCACCACGCTTGCGACGTTGTATTCCGAATATGTCGGCGATACCGGCGACGATCTCGGCACGACCTACTCCGGCGGCGAGGAAGCCGATCTCAGGGCGCGCTTCGCCATCGCCGAATGCGAGGAGGGCAACACCGCCAAGGGGATACCGACGCTGCAGAACAGACTGCGCGATGCGAGAGTCCCGGTGCCGCCGCCTTCGACCTGACCGGTTCGATCAGGGGATCCAGGGGCAAGAAAAAGCCCGGGCGGTCACCCGCCCGGGCTCGGCGTTTCGGAGGAGGTGACCGCCCTAGAAGAGCAGGTCGCCCTTGACCAGCACCCAGCGGCCATTCTTGACCTGCTGCACCTGGGTGATCGTGGTCGCCAGATGATTGGTCGGGGAGAACTTGGTCGGCGGCGAGCCGAAGATGTCCTTGTACTCCTTGCCCGACTCGAGCGCGGCGAGGAACTTCTGGCCCGTCAGATCCTTGCCCGCCAGTTCGGCATAATGGGCGAAGGTCATGATGACGTTGTAGCCGATGACCGCCTGGCTGTTGGGCTCGACATTGAACTTCTTGAAGTAGGCCTCGCACCAGGCCTTGACGGCGCCGGTCGAGGTGTCGCGGTAGGGGATGACGAAGCCGGCCGCAGCGTAGAGCCCTTCGACCAGTTCCTTGCCCAGTGCCGGGATTTCCAGGACGTTGACCGGCGTGGCGCCGAGCCAGATCGGTGCAAAGCCGATCTTCTTGGCTTCGGCCATGAGGCCGATCGTCTCGCGGATCACGGTGCCCATCAGCACGAGATCGCAGCCGTCCGACTTCATCTTGGCAGCTTGGGCGCTGAAGTCGGAGGCACCACGCTTGTAGGTGGTGACCGATGCGGCCTTCATCTTCATGGCGGTGAGCTGCTGGGTGAAGCCGTCGAACACGTTCTTACCGTATTCGTCGTCCTGGTACATGATGCAGGGAGCCTTGGGCTTCTTCCACTCGATCATGTACTTTACGGCGGCCCGCGTGCTCTCGACGTAGGGCAGCAGGTTGTTGAACTTCAGGCGCTCCTGCGGCTTCTTCGGATCGAACTTGAAGGTGAACTCCGCCGCCGTGAGCGGGAAGAGCTGCGGCACGCCGGCGTCGAACAGGACGTCCTGCGAGGCCAGCACCGTCGGCGAGCCCATCGGGCCGACCATGGCGAAGACCTTGTCCTTCTCGACCATTTTCTGGCTGGCGAGCACGGCCTTCTTCGGGTCGTACTGGCTGTCCTCGGCGACCAGGCGCAGCTTGCGGCCGTTGATGCCGCCCTTGGCGTTGATCTCTTCGACGCCGAGCTGCATGCCGTTCAATACGGGTACGCCCCAAACCTTGATCGGACCCGAGAGGTCCTGGTGGGTGCCGAGCACGATCTCCGTGGTCGTGACGCCCTGGTTGGTCACCTTGGTCTGCGCGAACGCCGGCAGGGCGGCGAGGCCGACCGCGGCGCCCAGCAGGGCCGGTTTCAAGACGTTAAGTCTCATTGCGTTGCCTCCTAAAAGCGGCGCCCGTCTCTAGATAGGGGAGAAGCGGGCGCCGACCCCCTCCCGTCCGGTGTTCCCCGGCTTGACGTCAATATGCCACGCCTGCGGCCAAATTAAAGGCCTCGCGCGCCGTCCGGTCACGCTGCCTGGGCGCGATACATCGCATCGATCTCCGGCTTGTACTTCGTGTTCACGAAGCTGCGCTTCAGCTTCATTGTCGGCGTCAGTTCCTCGTCCTCGGGCGTGAGCTGCTGCTCGATCAGGAAGAACCGCTTGATGGTCTCGACTCGGGCGAAGTTGGCGTTGACGCGCTCGATCTCCGACCAGATCAGGTCCTGGACCTCCTTGGCGCGGCACAGGCTGGCATAGTTGGTGAACGGCACATCGTGGTCCTGGGCGAACTTCTCGACCGTCTCGCGTTCGATCATCACCAGGCAAGTGAGGTAGGGACGCTTGTCGCCGATCACCACGGCATCGCTGATGTAGGGCGAGACCTTGAGCAGGTTCTCGATTTCCGAGGGCGTGATGTTCTTGCCGCCGGCGGTGATGATGATGTCCTTCATCCGGTCGGTGATCTTCACGTAGCCTTCGTTGTCGATCATGCCGACGTCGCCGGTGTGCAGCCAGCCTTCCTTGTCGACGGTCTCGGCGGTCTTCTCGGGCTGGTTCAGATAGCCCATGAACACCATGTCGCCCTTGATCAGGATCTCGCCGACCGGGGAGACCTTGACCTCGCCGTAGGGGACCGACTTGCCGACGGTGCCGAGCTTGATGGCGTTGGCCGGCATCGCGGTGGCCAGTCCGCAGTTCTCGGTCTGGCCGTAGACCTCGAACATGTCGAGGCCGAGCGCCAGGTACCAGCGGATCAGTTCGGGCGCGATCGGCGCCGCGCCGGTGAACAGCCAGCGGCAGCGATCGAGCCCGACCATCTTGCGGATGTTCTTCAGCACCAGCCAGTAAGCCAGCTGGAAGCGCAGCTTCTCGAACGGAGACGGCTCGCGCCGCGCGAGGCGGGCGTCGGCGATGGCGAAGCCCGCGTCGATCGCCTTCTTGTAGGCCCATCGCTGCAGCGGCGTGGCGTCCTTGAGGGCGATCATGATGCCCGAATAGAATTTCTCCCACACCCGCGGCACGGCACCGAACAGGGTCGGCTGCACTTCGCGGATGTTGTCCGGCACCGTTTCGGGGCTTTCGGCGAAGTTGCTGCACACGCCGGTGGCGACCGAGTAGTAGCTGCCGGCCACCCGCTCGGCGACATGGCAAAGCGGCAGGAAGGCCAGTCGCTCGTCGCCTTCGTACCAGCTGAGCGACAGTTCCGGATGCATGCAGTTCTGCATGGTGTAGACGACGTTGCGATGGCTGTGCATGGCGCCCTTCGGCGGCCCCGTCGTGCCCGAGGTATAGACCAGGATGGCAAGGTCGTCGGGCTTGCGCGAGGCGACCAGCTCGTCGAACAGGCTTTCCCTGCCGTCGGCGTAGTTGCGGCCCATGGCCATGAACTCGTCCAGCGACACCACCATGGGGTCGCTGAAAGTGGTGAGGCCTTCCATGTCGAAGACCACGATCTTCTTGAGCGTCGGGCAGCGCTCGCGGACCTCGAGCGCCTTGTCGAGCTGCTCATCGTCCTCAACGAACAGCACCATGGTGCTGGAATCGTTGATCAGGTACTCGACCTGCTTGGCCGAATCGGTGGGGTAGATGCCCGACGAGACGCCGCCGGCGCAAAGGATGCCGAAGTCGGCGTAGTTCCACTCCGGCACGGTGTTGGCCAGGACCGACGCCACGTCGCCGGGGCGGAAGCCGATCGAGTGCAGGGCGTAGGTCACGGCGCGCGAGCGTTCCAGCCACTGGTTCCAGGAGATGGCGTTCCAGATGCCGTAGAGCTTCTCGCGCATCGCCGGCTTGTCGCCGCGCGTCCTGCACGACAGCACGAAGCTCTTGGGAAGGGTCTCCGCAACCGTCAGCGTCGCTTTCTGGCTCATGGTCCGCTTGCCTCCCTGGTCGTCAGCGCCAGTTCTTCTTCTTTTTCCAGCGGCGTTCGCCGCGCGCACTTTCTTCCTTGGCGCCGAGGTAGAATTCCTGAATGTCCTTGCTGCTCATCAGCCGCTCGCAGGTGTCGTCCATCACCACGCGGCCGACCTCGAGCACGTATCCGTAGTGCGCGGTTTCCAGCGCCATCTTGGCGTTCTGCTCGACCAGCAGGATGGATGTGCCCTGCTCGGCATTGACGCGCTTGATGATGCTGAAGATCTCCTTGACCAGCAGCGGCGACAGCCCGAGCGACGGCTCGTCGAGCAGCAGGAGCTTCGGCCGGTTCATCAGCGCGCGGCTGATCGCCAGCATCTGCTGCTCGCCGCCGGACAGCGAGCCCGCCGGCTGGTCGATTCGTTCCTTCAATCGCGGGAAGTAGACGAACACGCGTTCGAGATCCCGGGCAACTTCGTCGCGATCGCTGCGCAGGAACGCACCCATGGCCAGGTTCTCGCGCACCGAAAGGAAGGGGAACACCTCCCGCCCCTCGGGCACGTGGCTGAGGCCCAGCCGCACGATCTTGTCGGCGTCCATGCGCTGGATCGGCCGGCCTTCGAACTCGACGGAGCCCTTCTGCGGGTCGAGCACGCCCGAGATGGTCTTGAGGATGGTCGTCTTGCCGGCACCGTTGGCGCCCAGCACCGTGATGATCCTGCCGCGCGGCACCGACAGGCTGACGCCGCGGATCGCCATGATCGGGCCGTAGTAGCTCTCGATGTTGCTGAGCTTGAGGATCGGTTCGGCGGTGTTGGAATCGGGGGACATGTTCGCTCCGCTCAGGCGCCGAGGTAGGCCGCGATGACATCCGGGTGGGCCTGCACCTCGGAGGGCGTGCCGGAGGCGAGCACCTTGCCGTAGTTCAGCGCCAGCACCCGGTCCGATACGCGGTTCACCAGGGTCATGTCGTGCTCGACCATCAGCACGGTGATTCCGAGTTCGCTCCTGATGTCGCGGATCCAGAACGACATGTCGTCGGTTTCCTCGACGTTCAGGCCGGACGACGGCTCGTCGAGCAGGATGAGCTTGGGTTCGGAGCACAGCGCACGCGCCATCTCGATCACTTTGCGCACACCATAGGGCAGGCCCGCGATCAGCTTGTCGCGGTATGCCTGGAGGTCGAGGAACTCGATGACCTCCTCGACCTTGCGCCGGTGCACCCGCTCGGCGCGCCGCACGCTGGGAAGGAACAACATCTCCTGCCAGAGCTGGGTCGTCGCATGGCAATGCCGGCCGACCAGCAGGTTGGCCAGCATGGTGGCGTTTTCGAACAGCTCGATGTTCTGGAAGGTGCGGGCGATGCCGAGCCTGGCGATCAGGTGCGGCGGCACGTCGGTGATGTCCTCGCCCTCGAAGAACAGCTTGCCCGACGTCGGATTGTAGAGCCTGGAGATCAGGTTGAAGATAGAGGTCTTGCCGGCGCCATTGGGGCCGATGATGGTGAAGATCTCGCCCTTGGCGACGCTGAAACTGACGTTGTCGACGGCCTTGAGACCGCCGAACTGCAGCGAGATGCCGTCGACCGTGAAGAAGCTCATCGGTTGCGCTCCGACTTCACGTAGGTCTTCTGCCGCTTGAAGGTCGCGCGCTTGTAGAGCGGGAACAGCTGGAAGAAGAGCTTCACCTTGAGCCAGCGCCCGTACAGCCCGTAGGGCTCGAACAGGATGAACATCATGATGATCAGGCCGTAGATCGCGCCCTTGAGGCCGGCCGCCGAACCGATCTTCGAGAGCTTCTCCTGCAGCTGCGTCGCTGCGTCCTGGGCCATGCCGAACGACGACGCGACACTGGCCGCCAGCACGGGAACGTCGTCCTTCAACGCCGTCAGGAACGGGTCGACCATGACCATGAAGATCGCGCCCAGTATCGCGCCGTGCACGCCGAAGGCGCCGCCGATGATGATCACCATGATGAACTCGATGGAGAGCAGCAGGGTGAACATCTCGGGACTGATGAAGGTCATCTTGTGGGCGAACAGGACGCCGGCCATGCCGGTGATGGCGGCGCTTATGGCGAACGACTTCACCTTGTAGGCGGCGAGGTCGATGCCCATGCTCTTGCCCGCCGTCTCACTGTCGCGAATGGCGACGAAAGCGCGCCCCGTGGGCGATCGCAGCAGGTTGAGAGCCAGCAGGATCGTGCCCACCAGCACCAGCAGGCAGAGAAAGTAGAAGGCCTCGCTGTCGCGCGGCACCGGAATGCCGACGAGGTCGAGCGTCCGCACGCGCATGCCTTCGTTGCCGTGCGTCACCGTTTCCCAGCGGGCCAAGACCTCCTCGACGATAAAGGCGAAGGCGATGGTGGCGATCACCAGGTAGATGCCCTGCAGCCTGAGCGCCGGGAAGCCGACCAGGGCGCCGACGACGCCGGTCAGGATCGCGGCGACCGGGAAGTAGACGATGAACGGAACGCCGAGGCTCTGCAGGAAGCCGGCCGTGTAGGCGCCGATCGCGAGGAAGGCGGCATGCCCCAGGGAGGCCTGGCCGGTGAAGCCGGTGAGGATCATCAGCGCCACGCCGACGATGGCGTAGATGAAGACGAACACGAGCTGGCTCTGCAGGTAGCTGCCGAGCAGGAACGGGGCAGCGACCAGCACCGCCAGCAGCACGCCGTACGACCACCAGTAGCCGCTGTGCTTGAGAATGCGGATGTCCTGGTCGTAATCGGTCTTGAAGACGAAACGCATGGGCTCAGACCTTCTTGCGCATGCTAGGGCCGAACAGGCCATGCGGCCGGACCACCAGCACGACGAGCAGCACGACGTAGGGCGCGATATCCTTCCAGCCCTGCGGCAGGTAGAAACCGGCGAGGCTCTCGATGACGCCGATGATCAGGCCGCCGACCAGGGCTCCGGGGATCGAGCCGAAACCGCCCAGCACGGCGGCGGGAAAGGCCTTGAGCCCGAGGACCAGGCCGACGTTCGAGTGAATGAAGGTGATCGGGGCCAGGAGAACACCGGCGCAGGCGGCGACCGCGGCGCTGATCGCCCAGATCAGCGACACCACGCGCTTCACCGGGATGCCCATGTAATAGGCGGCCAGCATGTTCTCCGACGTGGCGCGCATGGCGGTGCCCATGCGGGTGTAGTTGAAGAAGGCGTAGAGCGCCGCGCACAGGATCACGGTGGCCACGATCACCGACAGCTTGTCGTGCGCCAGCACCAGGTTGCCGATCTTCAGCACGCCGGCCGAGAAGGGTGTTTCGATCCTGAGGTCGTCGGTGCCCCAGATCATGCCGGCGATGGAGCGCAGGAAGTAGCCGAGGCCGATCGTCGCCATGACGATGGAAAACTGTGGATAGCCGAGGATCGGCCGGACCAGGATGCGTTCCGTCGCCATGCCGAACACGGCCATGCCGCAGACGGCGAACAGGAAGCCGAGCCAGTAGTCGAGGCCCATCAGCCCGATGAAGGTGAAGACGAAGAAGCCGCCCAGCATCATCAGGTCGCCCTGGGCGAAATTCACGACTTCGGTCGCCTTGTAGATGAGCACGAAGCCCAATGCGATCAGGCCATAGACGCAGCCGAGCGCGATTCCGCTCACCAGCTGCTGGATGAAATCAAGCATTCTCCTACCCTGTACTCCGGCCGTTTCCCGGCCTGACGCTTGTCTAGATTTTCTGGGCCTGATTTTCGCGAGGCGCGGCCATAAGACATGGCCGTCCAACCGGGAGTCAATGGATTTCCGCTGCCGACCCGGTACTGTGGGCGAACCCCATCTTCGTCGTGGAGAATTCCATGTCGCTCGCCGCCCATCTGGCCCCGTCGGGCGGGCCGCCGTCGCCCTTCTATACCGAGGAGCACGAAGCCTTCCGCAGCACCGTCCGCCGCTTCGTCGAGCGCGAGCTGATGCCCCATGTCGACCAGTGGGACGAGGCCGAGGAGTTCCCCCGCGAACTGTACAAGAAGGCATCTGCCGCGGGCCTGCTGCAGCTCGGCTTTCCCGAAGCCTACGGCGGGGTGCCGACCGACCCGTTCTTCGGGATCATCAAGGCGGAAGAGATGGCGCGCCACGGAAGCGGCGGGCTCAATGCCAGCCTCAACAGCCACACGATCGGCTCGCCGCCCATCGCGGCGCTCGGGCCGGAATGGATGAAGCGCAAGGTCCTGCCGGAAGTTCTGGCGGGCGAGAAGATCAGCGCGCTCGCCATCACCGAGCCGTCGGGCGGCTCCGACGTCGCCAACCTCAAGACCACGGCGCGGCGCGAAGGCGACGACTATGTCGTGAACGGCTCCAAGATGTTCATCACCTCGGGCATGCGCGCCGACTACTACACCGTCGCCGTCCGCACCGGCGGGCCGGGGGCGGGCGGCGTCTCGCTGCTGCTGATCGAACGCGACCGCGAGGGCTTCGCCCGCACCAAGCTCAAGAAGATGGGCTGGTGGGCGTCGGACACCGCGCAGCTCTTCTTCGACGATGTGCGCGTGCCGGTCGAAAACCTGATCGGCGAGGAGAACCGCGGCTTCATCGGCATCATGCTGAACTTCAACCAGGAGCGGCTTGGCATGGCGGCGGGCGCCTGCGGCTACGCCAAGGTCTGCCTCGACGAGGCCATCGCCTATGCCCGCGAACGCCATACCTTCGGCAAGCCGCTGATCGCCAACCAGGTCGTGCGCCATCGGCTGGTCGACATGGCGATGCGCATCAATGCCGTGAAGTCGACGCTCGAGCTTCTGGCCTGGCGGGTCGGCCAGGGCGAGAAGCCGGTGGCCGAGATCTGCATGCTGAAAAACCTCGCCACCTCGACGATGGAGTTCTGCGCCAACGAGGCGATGCAGGTGTTCGGTGGCGCCGGCTACCTGCGCGGCGCCAAGGTCGAGCGCATCTATCGCGAGACCAAGGTGATGTCGATCGGCGGCGGCTCGGTCGAGATCATGAAGGATCTCGCCGCGCGTCAGATGGGGTTTTAGATGGACAAGGCCGAGCGTCTCGCACTCTTCCAGATGTGGTTTTCCGACACCATCCCGCACAACAAGGCGCTGGGTCTCGAGGTCGTCGACGCCCGCCGCGGCTTCGCCTCCATGCGGCTCGAGTGGCGGGACGAGCTGGTCGGCAATCCCGAGACCGGCGTGCTGGCGGGCGGACCGCTGACGGCGATGCTCGACGGCTGCTGCGGCATGGCGGTCGCCACGATGCTGAAGGAGCCGATGCCCTTCGCCACGCTCGACCTGCGCATCGACTACGCCAAACCCGCGACCCCGGGCAAGCCGGTGATCGCCGAGGCGGAATGCTATCGCATCACCAGTTCGGTGGCCTTTACGCGCGCCTTCGCGCACCACGGCGACGCCAAGGACCCGATCGCCGCCGCCGCCGGGACCTTCATGCTGGGCACCAAGGGCCAGGTGACGCAGGCGCAATCGATCGGCACGGAAACCAGGATATGAGTACGTTGCTCGAACGGCTGGCGGAGGCCCGCAAGGCGGGCGACGTCGGCCGGCTGGCCGAGGCCATTCCCTATGCGCGCTGGATGAGGATCGCGCCGGAGAACGGCACCGGCGAACTGCTGACGCGCATGCGCTACCACGGCGACCTGATCGGCAACACGTTCCTGCCCGCCATCCACGGCGGCACGCTGGGCGCCATGCTGGAGATGGCGGCGATCTTCCACCTGCTGTGGGAAACCGAGACCGAGACGGTGCCGAAGATCGTCAACATCACGGTCGACTACCTGCGCTCGGCGCGGCCGGTCGACGTCATCGCGCGCGCCACCGTCACCAAGCAGGGCCGGCGCATGGTGAACGTCTTTGCCGAAGCCTGGCAGGACGACCGCTCCAAGCCGGTCGCCACCGCGAACGCGCACTTCCTGGTGAAGTCGTCGGACGACGCGCCGCCGTCGCTTTAGACGGTCAGCCCAGCGGTTTGGCGAGGTCGATGCCGTAGTTCTTCGCGTTCCGCGTCATGTAGGCGTCGCGCGGCGCCACCGGCTCGCCGCGCAATGCCGCGGCCACCATGTCGAGATAGGTGTGCCAGCCCATGGCGTTCAGCTTCACGAAGCGCTCTAGCACCGGAAGGTGCGTTAGGGTGAGCACAGTGTCGCCGCCGGCGGGCTTCAGCTCCAGGGTCAGGTAGGACTCCGGGTAGGGGGACACCTCGTCGCCGGGATTGAACACGTTCCAAGTATAGGCGAGCCGCTGCGGCGGCAGCCACTGGGTGACGGTCCCGCGGATGTGGCCGCCCATCAGCGCGACGGTGCCGCCGATCCTGGGCTCGATGCGGCCCTCGCCATACCAGCCCGGCAGCAGGCTCGCCTCGGTCAGCATCTGCCAGGTGCGCTCGATCGGCCCGGGCAGCAGGCGCTCGAAGTGCACCATATGCGCATGGGTGAATTGCGCGTCTTCGCTCATGGACTTTCCCGCCTCTTGCAGTAAAGAACGCCCGGCATGGATTACGATTCCTTCCGGACCCCGGGCGACGCCGTCGTGCGCGACGGCGCCGATTTCGAGGCCTACCGCAGGTCCGGCGACCTGATCGATTCAAAACACCCCAAAATCGTGGCCTATGCAAGGCGCGTGGCGGGAGAGGGAACGAACCGCGAGCGGGCGCTGCGGCTCTACTACGCCGTCCGCGACGACGTCCGGTACGATCCCTACAACACGCCGATGAAGCGCGAGGCCTACCGCGCCAGCACGACCCTGGCGGCCGGGCACGGCTATTGCGTGAACAAGGCAGGGCTGATGGCCGCGGTCTGCCGCGCTGTCGGCATCCCGGCCCGCGTCGGCTACGCCGACGTGCGCAACCACATGACCACGCAGAGGCTGGCCGAACTGATGGGCGGCGACATCTTCTTCTATCACGGCTACACCGACGTCTGGCTGGACGGGCGCTGGGTCAAGGCCACGCCCGCGTTCAACCGGGAACTGACGGAGCGCTTCGGGCTGAAGCCGCTCGACTGGGACGCGGTGGGCGATTCGATCTACCACCCGTTCGATCTTGGTGGCCGGCGCCACATGGAATATCTCGCCTACCGCGGCGTCTTCGCCGACATCCCGTTCGACGAGATCCGCGGCGCGTTCCGGTATTACTACCCGCGCATGACGCGCGCCCAGGAGGAGATGCCGCTCGATGGCGCTCTGGGCGGCGATTTCGGCGCCGAAGGTGCGGCCGAAGCGAAATCGAAGTGACGCTCGCGCCGCGGTCGGCCGCCTACATCGCCTTGCTGGTGGCACTGGGCAGCTTCGGGCCGCTCACCATGAGCATCTACACGCCGGTCATGCCGTCGGTCGGCCACGACCTCGTCGCCACGCCCGACAGCGTCAAGCTCACGCTCACCACCTACATGCTGGGCTTCGCGGTCGGCCAGCTCTTCTACGGCCCGCTCAGCGACCGCTATGGCCGCCGCCCCGTGCTGTTGGGCGGATTGCTGTTCTTCACCGTCACGACCTTCGGCTGTTCGTTCGCCCATTCGATCGGCGACCTGATCGCGCTGCGCGTGTTGCAGGGCCTGGGCGCCGCCTCGGGGTCGGTGCTGGGCCGCGCGTTGACCCGCGACGCCTACACCTTCCAGGAAATGCCGCTGGTGATGAGCTGGATTTCGCTCGGTCAGAACATCGCCCCGTCGCTGGCGCCGACGGTCGGCGGCTTCCTCGGCGAGTGGGCGAGCTGGCGGGCAACCTTCTGGTTCGTGGGCGGATTCGGCACGATCCTCTTCCTGGTGACGCTGCTGGGGCTCGGCGAAACCAACAAGCACCGCAGCGAGCGCATCGACCTCGGCAGCCTGCTGCGCGGCTCGGGAGAGATGCTGCGCGACCGCCGCTTCCTCGGCCACATCCTGCCGCTGGGCTTCGCCTTCGCCCTGAACTTCGGAATGCTGGCCGGCGTGCCCTTCATCCTGCAGGAAAGCCTGGGCTTCTCGCCGCAGGAATTCGGCCTGATCGTGCTGCTCTCGGTCGGCGGCTTCACCGCGGGTACGTTCGTCAACAACCGGCTGGTCGGCCGCATCGCATCGACGGTCATCATCCGGTTCTCGGGCTGGTTCCACATCGCGGCACTGGTCGTCATGGCGGCTCTTTCGCTGTCAGGAATCGTCACTTGGTGGGCCATCGTCGGTCCGCACATGCTGCTGAGCTTCGGCACCGGCATGATCGTGGCCAACGCCAACGCCGGCGCCGTCGGCATGTATCCCCGGCTGGCCGGCACGGCGTCGTCGCTGGCGGGCCTCGCCCAGATGGGCATGGGCGCCATGGGGACGGTCTCGGTGGCGGCCCTGACGCTGGTCGGCAGCCGCTACATCGCCATGCCGCTGGTGGTCGGGCTCGCGCCTTTCGCAATCGCGACGCTGCTCAGTGCACGGCTGTTGCGTCCCGGCACTTCGGCCAGCAAGGTGTTGCCGGAGTAACCATGTCCGCCATCGCCTTTCCCATTCCGCGCGAGATCGAGGAGATCGCCGACGGGGCCGAAGCCTTCGTCAAGGCCGAGGTCTTCCCCCGCCACGAGTGCGACCGCGAGCTGCTGAGCAATCCGCGCCTGACCTATGCCGAGGATGGGCGCTACGCGCCGGCCGTGGTGCGTCATATCCGCGAGGTGCGCATGGCCGCCGCCGCGGCAGGCTACTACACAATGTCGGTGCCGCGAGAGCTCGGCGGGGCCGGCATGGGCATGCTCGCCTATTTCGTGGTCTGGGAGCGGCTCTACCGCCTGTGCGGCAGCCATCACTGGCTGGGCGCCTATACGCTCAGCCACTGGGCCTTCGGCCCCAGCCCGGTATTGCTCAAGGTGACCGAGCGGGCCCGCGCGGAAATTCTCGAGGGCATGATGGCCGGCCGTACGTCGATGTGTTTCGGCATGTCCGAGCCCGGCGCCGGCTCCGACGCCACCATGATCAAGACCCGCGCCGTGGCCGACGGGGAAGGCTGGTTGTTGAACGGCCGCAAGCTGTGGACGACCAACGCCCCGCAGGCCGACTACTGCGTGGTATTCGCCGTCACCGATCCGGAGCGTGCCTCGCGCAAGGCGGGTGGCATCAGCGCCTTCCTGGTGCCGACAAATGCCCCGGGCTTCCATCTCGAAAGCGTGATCCGCCTGCATGGCTCGGTGGGCGGCAACGAAGGCGCGTTGGTGTTCGAGGATCTGCGGGTCGAGCCGTGGCAGCTGGTCGGCGAGCTGGACGACGGCTTTCGGATCGGCCTGCTCGGAGTGTCGATCGGCCGGGTCTACAATTCGGCGCGCGCCGTCGGGCTCGGCCGTTGGGCGCTCGAGATGGCGCTCGCCTATGCCCGACAGCGCGAGGCGTTCGGCAAGCCGATCGCGGAATACCAGGGCGTTACCTTTCCGCTGGCAGAGTCGGCGATGGAGCTGCACGCCGCGCACCTTATGGCGCTCAATGCCGCGAGCCTGATCGACCGCGGCGAACGCGCCGTCAAGGAACTGTCGATGGCCAAGGTCTATGCGGTCGAAGTCGGCGCCCGCGCGCTCGATCGCGCGATCCAGACGCACGGCGGCATGGGCTTCACCAATGAAATCGGCCTCGTGCATGCGTGGCAGGACGTGCGCGTGGTCAACGTTGCCGATGGCACCAACGAGATCCTGCGCCGAACCATCGCGCAGCGCCTGCTGGCCGGCGACACCGAGCTTTAGACCCAGATAACCGGAGGAGAGCAAAATGACGAACATGCTGAAGGACAAGGTCGTGCTGGTGACCGGCGCGGGCGGCGGTATCGGCCGCGAGATGGCGCTGCTGGCGGCGCGCGAGGGCGCCAAGGTCGTGGTCAACGATCTCGGCGGCGCGGTCGACGGCGAAGGTGGCGGCAGCACGACGCCGGCGCAGAAGGTTTGCGACGAGATCGCGGCGGCCGGCGGCAAGGCCGTTGCCAACGGCGACAGCGTGACCGATCCGGCCGGCGCCGAACGCATGGTCAAGGCGGCGGTCGAGAACTTCGGCAAGATCGACGGCGTCATCAACAACGCCGGCATCCTGCGCGACCGGATCTTCCATCGCATGAGCCACATGGACTGGAAGATGGTGATCGACGTGCACCTGAACGGCGCCTTCAACGTCAGCCGCGCCGCCGCCAACTACTTCAAGGAGCAGAAGTCGGGCGCATTCGTGCATTTCACCTCGACCTCGGGCCTCGTCGGCAATTTCGGTCAGGCCAACTACTCCGCGGCCAAGATGGGCATCATCGGCCTGTCGCGTTCGATCGCACTCGACATGGCGGCGTTCAACGTCCGCTCCAACTGCATCTCGCCGTTCGCCTGGACGCGCATGATCGGCACCATCCCCGCCGACACGCCGGCCCAGGTCGCGCGCCTCGAGCGCTCCAAGAAGATGACCCCGGCCAAGATCGCGCCGATGGCGGTGTTCCTGCTGTCCGACGCCGCCAACACCGCCGGCGTCACCTCGCAGATCTTCGGCGTGCGCATGAACGAGATCATGCTGTTCAACGCCAACCGGCCGGTACGATCCGTGCATATGTCCGAGGGATGGACGCTCGAGGCGATCGACGAGATCGCGGTGCCCGCGATGAAGCCCTACTTCACCGACCTCAAGCGCTCGCCGGAATACTTCACGTGGGATCCGATCTAGAGAGGGACTTGACCTTATGGCCGCCGACAAGATGAAGAACGAACCCAGGATCGATGCCGACGAAGTTCTGGGCGGCATCGTCGAATGGGTGAGCATTGAAAGTCCGAGCCACAACGGCAAGGCGGTCAACGGTGTGGTCGACAAGGTCGAGGGTCAGTTCCGCGACCTCGGCCTCGAGCTCGATCGCACGCCGGGCGTCGACGGCTTCGGCGACATCCTCGAATGCAGGACGCCGCCGGAGTTGAATGGGGGCGAAGGCAAAGGCATCCTGGTGCTGGCGCATCTCGACACCGTGCATCCGATCGGCATGATCGAGAAGGACCTGAAGATCCGTCGAGAGGGCGACAGCATCTTCGGGCCCGGCATCTACGACATGAAGGCCGGCGGCTACATCGCCTACTATGCGCTGCGCCACCTGATCCGCCAGGGCAAGAAGCCCAAGCTGCCGGTGACGTTCCTGTTCATCCCCGAGGAAGAGGTCGGCAGCCCGACCTCGCGGGCGCGCATCGAGGCGGCGGCCAAGGGCCACAAATACTGCCTGGTCATGGAGCCCGGCCGTGACGGTGACAAGGTCGTGACCTCGCGCAAGGGCGTCGGCCGCTTCGTCATCACGGTCAGGGGCCGGGCCAGCCACGCCGGCGTCCGCCACGAGGACGGCCGCAGCGCCATCCTCGAAATGGCTCGGCAAATCGTACGCATCGAAGGCAAGACCGACTATGCCCGCGGCATCACCTGCAACGTCGGGCTGATCAGCGGCGGCACGGGCGTCAATGTTGTCCCGGCGGAATGCAAGGCCGAGATCGACCTGCGCGTGCCCAGCCAGCAACTGGCCGAGGAAATGACGCACTGGTTCCTCGGTCTCGAGGCGATCGGTCCCGACGTCGAAGTGAAAGTTGAGGGCGCCATGAACCGGCCGCCCTACCAGAAGGATGCGGGCATCGCCGATCTGTTCGGCAAGGCCCAGGCGATCTACCGCGAGATCGGCAAGGAATTGAACGATGTGCCGCTGACCGGCGGCGGCAGCGACGGCAATTTCACCGCCGCGCTCGGCATTCCGACGCTCGACGGTCTGGGCGCCGACGGCAAGGGCGCGCACGCTGCCAACGAGCAGATCTACTATTCGTCACTGGTGCCGCGCGCGTACCTGTGTACGCGGCTGCTGGAGACGCTGGAGTAGGCCGGCCGGGCAGCTGCGGCGCGCGGCGTCCCGCATTTCGCGGGGCAGCGCCCGCGCGGCTGCCCGGTTCAACTGGCTCGAGATTCCGACCGGGGCGAGCGATCGGGAAATCACGCCGCCTGCGTCTCGCGCGGGCGCCTGCGTCTGCGAGAGCGCCACGACGATCATGGGATCGATCCTGGGAACCCCGACGCCGATCGCGGTGACGGCGAAGCGCCGTGACAACGCGTCGATTCCAGGCTGCATGAGGGTGGCAACGTGGCAGCCCGGCAGAGCCGTGCACGGCAGGGCAAACGTGCCCATGCTGAGGCCGTACTGCTTTGCGGCATCGACCTTGGGCAGTTCCTCCGCCACCAGCACCCGCAAGAAGTGAAGGCTGATGCTCGGCGCGAGGCCGGGCAGGCGCAGGATGGCGACGGCGCGGGTGATGAAGGGAACGTCGCGAAAGGCCGAATTTGTATATATACAATTAAATAATCCTCTGTACAATTAGGCGAAGATCGACGAACGTTCCCGCCATGACGAGCCTCACGGCCTACACAAGCTATGCCGACGCCCAGGCGCACTTCTCGGGTGCGAAACTCTGGGAGCTTTTCGACGGCGATCGCGACAGCCTGAACATCGCGCACGAATGCATCGACCGGCACGTCGACGGCGAGCGCATCGCCGTGATCGTCGTCCATGCCGACGGGCGGGACGAGCCGCTCAGTTTCCGGCAGATCGGGGAGGATTCGGCGCGCTTCGCCCACTGGCTCGCCGCGCAGGGGATCGAGGCAGGCGACCGTGTCGCCATCATGCTCGAGCCGTCGCGTGCTTTCTATGCAGCGCTGTTCGGCGCCCTGAAGAGAGGCGCCGTCGCGGTCCCACTGTTCACGCTGTTCGGGCCCGACGGGGTCAAGCTGCGGCTCGACGACTGCACGCCGAAACTGCTCGTCACGAATGCCGAGAAGTCCGCTGTCGTCGCGTCGACGATCGGGACGCGCGTCGTCGTCGCCGACGGAGCCTTCATGGCGGACCTGGCATCGTTTTCGCCGTCGTTCACGCCAGCCACCTCCTCCGACGCACTGGCGATCTTCCAGTACACGTCGGGAACGACTCGCGAATTGCCGGAGGCCGTGAAGCATACGCAGCGCGCCCTCGTCACTCTGATGGTGGCGGCGCTGTACGGCACCGGCCTGAGGCCGGGCGACCGGTTCATCTGCCCGTCCTCGCCAGCCTGGGGGCACGGGCTGTGGCACGGCACTCTGGCGCCGCTCGCGCTCGGCATCACCATCGGCGCCTACGCCGGCAGGTTCGACGCCGAACGGCTCCTGAAGGCGCTTCAGGATCATCGCTTCACCAACATCTCCGCGGCGGCGACGCACTACCGCATGATGCGGAACTCCGGCGCAGCGGGACGCTACCGGTACTTTCTCGAGAAGGCTTCCTTCACCGGCGAGCCGATCGACAGCGAAACGGCGTCGTTCGCCGAGGCGACGTTCGGGCGGCCGATCTGCAGCATGTACGGCACGACCGAAATCGGCGTCATCCTGGTGAACTACCCGGGCGCCGAGGACTTCGTCGTCAAGCCGGGATCGCTTGGAAAGCCGATCCCCGGTGGCAAGGTCGAGGTCCATGACGCCGACGGCAAGCCGTGCCCGCCAGGCGTGATGGGCGAGATGAAGGTGTGGCGGCGCGATCGCTGGATCGCCACCAAGGACCTCGGCCGCACCGACGAGGACGGCTATTTCTTCCACGGCGGACGGGCCGACGACGTCATCATCTCCGCCGGCTGGACGATGAGCGCCATCGAGATCGAGGATGCGGTGCTGAAGCATCCGGACGTGCGCGAAGTAGGCGCCATCGGCGTTCCCGATGCCCTGCGCGGCCAGGTCGTGAAGGCCTTCGTGGTCGCCGCCCGCAAGGGCGACGCGACCTTTGCGCGCGAGATCCAGGACCTGGTGCGGGAACGGCTGAGCCAGCACGAATATCCCCGCCTGGTCGAGTTCGTCGCCGAGCTGCCGAAGACGCCGGCCGGCAAGGTCAACCGCAAGATTCTTCGCACCAAGGAAATGACAAGGGAAAAGGCAAATGTCGACTAAGACGATTGAGCGCAGCTTTCCGAAGATCACCGAAGAGGGCCTCGACGCGCTACGCGAGCGCATCGGCGTCAAGATCGGCGTGACCGCGGAGCCGTGGTGCCACGAGGCTACGCGCGACAACATCCGCCACTACGCCCACGGTATCGGTGACGACAATCCGCTGTGGTGCGTTCCCGATTACGCGAAAAAGACCAGATTCGGCGACGTGATCGCGCTGCCGAGCTTCCTGTTCACGACCAGCCGCATCATCTCGGGCTATGTCGGCGGCCTGCCGGGCGTCCATGCCATGTGGTCGGGCTCGGACTGGAACTGGCACAAGACCGTCAATCGCAACGACACGATCACGACCGAGGCCTGGCTGAAAGATCTCGTCGTGCACAATACGCGGTTCGCCGGCCGCGCGGTCCAGCAGACCTATCATGTCGATTTCTTCAATCAGAAGGGCGATCTGGTCGCCGACGCCGATAGCTGGTGCTTCCGCACCGAGCGCGACCACGCCCGCGAGCAGGGCACCAAGTACAAGGACGTGAAGGCGCGCCAGCCGCGCCGCTACACCGACCAGGAACTGGCCGATGCCTACCGGCTCTACGCCGAGGAGAAGATCCGCGGAGCCGAAACGCGCTACTGGCAGGACGTCGAGGAAGGCGAGGCACTGCCGACGATGCTGAAGGGCCCGATGACGGTGACGGGCTTCATCGCCTACGCGCAAGGCTGGGGCGGGCTCTATATCCGTGCCAACAAGCTCGCCTGGAAGCTGGCCGACTCGCATCCGGGCCTCGGCATCAAGAACCGCTTCGGCATTCCCGACTGTCCCGAGCGCGTGCATTGGGAAGAGGAATTCGCCCTCGAGGTCGGCGCACCCGGCGCTTACGATTACGGCCCCGAGCGTGCCTCGTGGCTCACGCATCACCTCACCAACTGGATGGGCGACGACGGCATCCTGCGCAACGCTACCTGCAAGATCCGTCGCCACAATCCCGAGGGCGACATCCTGTTCATCAAGGGCAAGGTCAAGCGCAAGTACATCGAGAACGGCCGCCATCTGGTCGAGATCGAGCAGGAGGCGCGCAACCAGACCGATGAGCTGTCGATCCTGGGCACCGGCCTCGTCGAGTTACCCAGCCGCGGTTGATGCCCGGCGCGCTCTCTGGACTGAAGGTCGTCGACCTGTCGCGGGTGCTGGCGGGGCCGCTTTGCGCGCAGATGCTGGCCGATCACGGCGCCGATGTGGTGAAGGTCGAGTCGCCGGCGGGGGACGAGACACGGCATCTCGGGCCGCCTTTCGACGAGCACGGCGATGCCGCCTATTTCGCCGCCGTCAACCGCGGCAAACGGGCGATCACGCTCGACCTGTCGAAGCCGGAAGGCCGCGCCGTGCTGGAAGCGCTGCTTGCCGACGCCGACGTGCTGGTCGAGAACTTCCTTCCCGGCACCCTGGAGCGCTGGGGGCTCAGCTACGAGGACGTGCTGTCGGTGCGTCATCCGCGGCTCATCCTCTGCTCGATCACCGGATTCGGCGCCGACGGGCCGATGGGCGGGCTGCCGGGCTACGATGCCGTGCTGCAGGCGATGTGCGGCCTCATGAGCATCAACGGCACGCCGGAGTCGGGGCCAACCCGGGTCGGCGTGCCGATCGTCGATTACGTCACCGGCTACAATGCGCTGGTGGGCATTCTGTTGGCGCTCACGGTTCGGCAACAGACCGGCAAGGGCCAGCGTGTCGACGTAGCGTTGTTCGACACCGCGCTCAGCCTGCTCGTGCCGCACGCCGCGAACTGGCTCTGCTCGGGCCGCACGCCGGGGCGGCTGGGTAGTGCGCATCCCAACATCGCACCGTACGACAAGTTCCGAGCGGGCGATGGCGAGCTCTTCCTCGGTATCGTCAACGACGGCCAGTTCCGGCGCTTTTGCCGCCGGGTCGCGCGCGAGGATCTGATGGAGGACCCGCGTTTCCAGACAAATGCGGCGCGCCTGCAGCACAGGGACGCGCTGCGCGTGGAAATCGAGCGGACGCTCGCGTCCGTCGCGGTGGAAGACATCTGCCGCGACCTGATGAAAAGCGGCGTGCCCGCCGGGGCGGTCAACAGCGTGCCGCAGGCCTTCGCCCAGCCGCATGTCGCGCATCGTCAGATGCTGGTCGAGCAGGGCGGCCATCGTGCGCCGGGCATCCCGGTGAAACTGTCCCTGACACCCGGCAGGCCCGGCCTTCCGCCGCCGCGCCGCAATCAGCACAGCGAGGAAATTCTGGCGGAGCTCTTCGGTTCAAAGGGAGGAAAAAGATGAAAATCAAGGCAATGGCATATATGGCGGCGCTGCTCGCCGGTCTCCTGACGGGCCTGCCGGCCTGGTCGCAGGCCTATCCCAGCAAGCCGGTGAGGATCGTCGTGCCGTACCAGGCGGGACAGGGCACCGACGTCGCCGCCCGGCTTTTCGCCGAGAAGCTCGGCAAGGTTCTGGGGCAGCAATTCATCGTCGACAACAAGCCCGGTGCCGGCGGCAACATCGGCACCGCGGACGCGGCCCGCGCCGCACCCGACGGCTACACGCTGCTGATGGGCACGGTCGCCACGCAGACCATGAACGAGTTTCTCTATTCGTCGCTCGGCTACGAACCGGACAAGGATTTTGCGCCGATCATCCTGGTCGGCATGCTGCCGATGGTGATCTCGGCCAATCCGTTATTCCCGGCGAGTTCGATTCCCGAGTTGGTCGCGGCGGCCAAGGCGCAGCCCGACAAGATCAACATCGCGCTGCCCAGCACGACGGCGCGCATCGTGTTCGAACTCCTTAAGTCGCGAACGGGCGCGCCGCTGTTCGGCGTCCCCTACAAGGGCTCGGCGACCGCCATGACCGAGGTCATGGGTGGCCAGATTCCGCTCATCATCGATACCGCGACGGCCAGCCGAGGCCATGTGGCGAGCGGCAAGCTGAAGGCGCTGGCCATCACCACGCTGAAGTCGAGCGAATTGCTGCCGGGCGTGAAATCGGTCGCCGAGCAGGGCGTTCCCGGCTTCGAGGTGACCGCCTGGAACGCGTTCTATGCGCCGCGCGGCACGCCGAAGGCAATCGTCGACCGGCTGAACGCCGAAGTGGCCAAGATCCTGGCGCAACCCGAGACGCGTCAGAGGCTGTTGCAGCTCGGCTTCGAGCCGGCCGGCGGCTCGCCCGAGGCACTGGCGGCCTACGAGAAGCAGGAGCGCACCAAGTGGGGCTCCCTGATCAAGGCGGCCGGACTGAAAGGCAACTGACGCGGGCGGCCCGGGCCGCCTTCAGTAGGCCGCCGTGAAGCGCTTGCGGATGTGCTTGGGCTTCTCGATCTCGTCGAGGATGGCGATGGCGAAATCCTCGCGGCTGATGCGGCTCTCGCCCTTGGAGTCGACCATGAACTGATCGAGTCCAAGGCGGAACTTGCCGGTGCGCTGGCCGGCGGGGATCGCCGCTGCGGGCGAGATTGCCGTCCAGTCCAGATCCTTGATCGCTCGGATGGCCTCGAGGGCCTGCATCGCCGGCTTGGAGGTCGGCGGCTGCACGCCTTTTTCGGCCATGTGGTCGAAGTGGGTGCGTCCGTCCTTGCGGATCAGGCTGCCGGCGCCGACGACGAACAGTGCGCGCTTCACGCCCGACTTGCGGATCGTGTCGATGATGCGGTTGACGTCGTTCTCGTTCCATTTCACGGACACAACGACGACGTCGTGGCCCTTGAGAACCTGGGCCAGCACGACGGGATCGGTCGTGCTCGCGGCTCTGACCGTCATGCCGGGGCGGGCCGTGAGTTTGCGCGGGTCACGCGTGATGGCGGTGACGGTGTGCGAGCGGGCAAGCGCCTCAGCGAGTACGCGGCTGCCGATATTCCCGGTGGCGCCGATCAGGGCGATGTTGCTCATTCCATGGTTCCTTTCATCAGATCGCGTAGCGCCGCCACCGTGGCAGACGGTGCTTCCTGGGGTACATTATGGCCAACACGCGGGATCAGGCGTCTTTCATAGACACCGGTGAAAAATTTTGCATTGCCGTCGGTCGGCGGCGCTGGCCCGACGCCGTCATTGCCGCCATGCAGGTTGATAGTGGGTACAGAGATCTTCGGCTGCGCGGCGAGCCGCTGCTCGAGGCCGGCCAGCGCCGGGTCGCCCGGAGCATAGCCGTAGCGATGGCGGTAGGATTGAATGACGACCTCGACAAAATCGGGATTGTCGAAGGACGGGGCGGACTTCTCGAAGGTCGCTTCGTCGAAGGCCCAGTCTGGCGACCACAGCCGCCACAGCAGCCGGCAGATGTCGCGGCGGTTCCTGGCAAGCCCTGTCCGGCCGCGCTCGGTATGGAAGTAGTACTGATACCAGAGCCGATGCTCCTGCTCGGCGTCCGCCGGCTCGACCGAGCGGGCGATGTTCTGGATGTTGTAGCCGGTGCAGCTCACGAGACAGCGCACCCGCTCGGGCCACAAGGCCGAGACGATGCACGCAGCGCGGCCACCCCAGTCGTATCCCGCCAGCGCCGCCCGCCCGAGGCCGAGCGCGTTCATGAACTGCAACAGGTCGTGACCCAGCGCTGCCTGTTCGCCGGAGCGAGGGGTGGCGGCGCTCAGGAAGCGGGTCGGTCCGTAGCCGCGCAGGTAGGGCACCAGGACGCGGCAGCCGGTGGTTGCCAGCGACGGAGCGACGTCGTCGAAGCAACGGGCATCGTAGGGGAAGCCATGCAGCAGAATGACCACGGCACCCCCGGAGGGGCCGTGTTCCTCGTAGGCGACGTCGAGGACGTCGGTGCGGATGGTCCGGCTCTGCATATGATGCAGAAGATAGCGGCTTGCCGGCGGCGTTGACAGTGCGGAGACGCGCGCTCAGTTTCGCTGGGAGGGCGGCATGCGCGCAACCGTGGTCAAAGCCAGCGACTATTTGACACCCGAGCAGGTTCGGCAGTTGCGCGGCAAGTCGAACGTCGTCGGCGCCTTGCTGGTCCTGCACGCTTGGGCGCTGATCGCGGCCAGCATGGCGCTTTTCGTGTGGTGGCCCAATCCCCTCACTTTGGTGATCGGCGTCATGGTGATCGGCGGCCGTCAGCTCGGGCTCGCCATCCTGATGCACGATGCCGCGCACGGCCTGCTGTTCGCCGACCGGCGACTGAACGACGGAGTGGGAAGCTGGCTCTGTGCCTATCCTGTCTTCACCAGCCTGACGCTCTACCGGCCTTACCACCTGCAGCATCACCGATTCACGCAGCAACCCGAGGATCCCGACCTCGGCCTTTCTGCGGCGTTTCCGATCAGCCGCCGAAGCCTGCGCCGCAAGATCCTGCGCGACCTTACAGGACAGACGGCCTACCAGCGGCGGGGCGAGCAGATCCGCCGCGCCCTGGGGGCGGCCGACCTCGGCGTCCGGGTGCGGTTGGGCAATCTCTGGCGCAGGGAGAAAGGTCCACTGGCGGTGAATCTCGCCTTGTCCGGGGCGCTCGCGGTGGCGGGGTACTGGTGGCTCTATCCGGTGCTCTGGTTGCTGCCGCTTGCGACCTGGTATCAACTGGTGAGCCGGATACGGAACATCGCCGAGCATGCCGTCGTTCCCGACAACGACGATCCTTTGCGTAACACCCGCACGACCCACGCCAATCCCCTGGTCCGGCTCTTCCTGGCGCCTTACTGGGTCAACTTCCACCTCGAACACCATTTGTTCATGTTCGTGCCGTGCTGGCGCCTGCCGGGCGCCCATCGTTGCCTGCTCGCCGACGGCCGCGGGCACCGGATGGAGTTCCAGCCTGGCTATCTGCAGGTTCTTCGTAGGGCCACGTCGCGTCTTGCCGATACGCCGCGCAGAACCGGTGAGCGTGAGACGACGCAGCACATATGAAACCCGGCTTGTTCCGGTGACCGTAGCCGAAGTGGCGGCGGCATTCCCTCCCGGCGCTTGTGACGAACCCGCACCGCAGGCGCCGCCGCAGCAAATGAGGAATTTCCCGGCGGTCTTCGACTTCGACAAGTCGCCACTGATGCCACGGGCGAACCACGGAACCGGCACATCGAGATCGTCGTTCAGCAAGACCGCGCGTTTCCCTGAACGAGAAAGGCGGTCCAAAGGGACCGCCTTTTTGCCTATCCGGCCGTTCGTGTCGGTTACCGCGCCGGGCAGGCGAAGATATTCATCTCGGGGCCGAGGTCGTACGGCGGCGGCACCTGGGCCAGCGACGTGACCTTCGGGTCGAGCGCCCAGTCCAGCGCCCGCTTGCTGCGCGAGCAGAACTCCCGGTCGACCGGCGCGCGCTGCGCCGTGCGGTTGGAGATCTCCGTGACGAAGACGTCGACGTTCAACCGCTTGCTGCGCGCGACCTGCGTCAGGGCGCGATAGTTGGCGGAGAGGTCGCTGCTGAACTTGCTGACGAAGCTGGCGTACTGTGCCTCGTAGGCACGGCTGCCGCCGGCGTTTTGGCACTGCAGGTAGGCCACGCTGAATTCGCCTTGCACCATGCGACCGTGAACGGTCGCAAGATCGGCGGGGCTGTAGCAGTAAGCCCGGGTATTGCCCGCGGGGGGGCTGGGCGGAACGGGCGCCTGGTAGTCCGGGGCGGCCGCTTTGGCGACGGGCGCCGTGGTCCTGGCCTGGTTGAGCGTACAACCGCCCATCGCCAGGACTCCTGCCATCAGAATCGTCGCCCGCGAAAGCATCTTGATCATCCGTACACTCCCAACGCATTGGCCGGAAACCGCCAGCGGGTACAACAGTTAGACGCTTGTTTCAAACGTAATTACCGCTCCGGGACCGCACAGGGGCCGCCGGCCGCGGAAAAGCTCGGTATTTCGGGGTGCGGCCTCGGGCCCCGCCGGTGACGACATCGAGGCCGAAGCGGGTGACAGAGGCCTCTCCGGAGTCACGCGAGAAGGGCCTCCCGTACCAGCGGCAGCCGGTCGTTGCCGAAAAACATCGAGTTGCCCACGAACATGGTCGGGCTCCCGAAACCGCCGCGGGCGATCAGTTCGTCCGTGTTGGTACGCAACCTCGTCTTGCAGGAGTCCGTCTCGATGCCGGCGAAGAAGCGCCGACGCTCGATGCCGGCCTTGGCGGCGATCTCGGCCAGCACCTCTTCGCGCGCCAGATCACGATCGTCGCCCCAGTAGGCCTCGAAGGCGGCGGTTGCGTAGGGCACCAGCTTGCCCTCGTCGAGCGCGACGAAGGCTCCACGCATGCATTTGACGCTGTTCACCGGAAAGACCCTGGGCGGGAAGACGATCCGGAGGCCGTAGAGGTTCGCCCAGTCGGCGAGATCCTTAAGCATGTAGGATTGCTTGCGAGGATTGGGCTTGGCCCGGCTGTCGTAGACAGTCTGATTGACCGCATTGAACACACCGCCGACCAGGATGGGTTTCCACGCAATTTCCGCGCCGAGTTCGGCGGCGAGCGGCTGCACGGCGTGAAAGGCGAGATAGGTCCAGGGGCTGGAGCAGTCGAAATAAAAGTCGAGCTGGCGCGCCATTTCGTCCCTCCGCCGTCGGTTCGCCTTGTCGATGCCACAAGCGACGCGTATCTTGCAAATCCATGACGGTACCGGCTGACAAGCCCAAAAAGATTGCCATCGTCGTGCACCAGGAGCACTCGCGACCCGGCCGGGTCGGTGTCCTCCTCGAGAAGCGCGGATACGAGCTTCACCGGCTCTGCCCAAATCTCGGCTGCGAACTGCCGGAAGACATGTCCGACTATGCTGGCGTGGTCATCTTCGGCGGTCCGATGTCGGCCAACGACTGCGGCACTCTGGCCGGCATCAAGTGCGAGCTCGAGTGGATTCCGAAAGTGGTCGACGCCGGCGTTCCGTTCCTCGGGCTTTGCCTCGGCGCCCAGCTCCTGACGCGCGCCGTCGGCGGTCGCGTCGGGCCGCATCCCGAAGGGCTGGTCGAGATCGGCTATGTCGATGTGGAGCCCACCGAGGCGGGTCGCGACTGGATCAGGTCGCCGATGAAAGTCTACCAGTGGCATCGTGAAGGCATGCGGGTCCCGGCGTGCTGCGAGCTGCTCGCCACCAACGACCGCTATCCCGTCCAGGCTTTCCGATACAGCGGCAATGCCTTCGGGTTCCAGTTTCATCCCGAGGTCACTCTGGAGATGAAGGAGATCTGGACGCTCAAGGCCGCCGAACGCCTCAAGATGCCGGGCGCGCAGCAGCGCGGCGTCCACTTGGCTATGCACCCGCTCTACGATCCGCCGCTCAACCGCTGGATCGACGGCTTCCTCGACCGCTGGCTGGCGACGGACACCAGGGCCGCCAACTGACGGCAAGGGGCTGAGATGGCCCTCCGTAACGCCATGGGCTAGGGTCCCGGCGAAAGCTTGGGAGGCTCGGCAATGTCTGGTGCTCTGATCTTCGTCCTGGCCTTGGTGCTGGTGGCGTTGGTGCTGGTCTTCGCCGGCGTTAAGACGGTGTCGCAGGGCACCAACTGGACCATCGAGCGCTTCGGCAAGTACACGCGCACGCTGTCGCCCGGCCTGCATCTCATCGTGCCGTTCATGGACACGGTCGGGCGCAAGATGAACATGCAGGAGAACGTCCTCGACATTCCCCCGCAGAAGGTCATCACCAAGGACAATGCGACCGTACAGGTCGATGCCGTCGCCTTCTACCAGGTGATCGATGCGGCACGGGCGGCCTACGAGGTCCAGAACCTCCACCTTGCGATCACCAACCTGGCGCTGACCAATATCCGCAGCGTCATGGGCAACATGGCGCTAGACGAGGCGCTGTCCAAGCGCAACGACATCAACAACACGCTGCTCGCGGTCATCGACCAGGCGACCGGCCCGTGGGGCGTCAAGGTTCTGCGTATCGAGGTCAAGGATATCGCACCGCCGGAGGACATCGTGATCGCGATGGGCCGGCAGATGAAGGCCGAGCGCGAGAAGCGCGCGACCATCCTCGAGGCGGAAGGCGTGCGCGAATCGAGCATCCAGCGTGCCGAGGGCGAGAAGCAGTCGGCCATTCTGACCGCCGAGGGCCGCCGCGAGGCCGCCTTCCGCGACGCCGAGGCGCGCGAGCGCATGGCCGAGGCCGAAGCCAAGGCGACATCGGTCGTGGCCCAGGCGATTGCCGGCAACGGTGTGCAGGCGACCAACTACTTCCTCGGCACCAAGTATGTGGAGGCGCTGGCCAAGATGGGCTCGAGCACCAACTCCAAGGTCTTCTTCTTTCCGGTGGAAGCCGCCGGCGTCATGGCCTCGATCGCGGGCATCGGCGAACTTGCCAAGGAAGCCCAGGCGCGCGGCGCCGAGGCGACGGCCCGGCCGCGCGGCTCGGTTCCCAACGCGGGCTAGGCGGCGACGATGACGATGTTCAAGGTGGTCTTCTGGTACTGGTGGGCGCTCGCCGCGTTGCTGCTCGTCTTCGAGATGATGTTGCCCGGCGTGGTCTTCCTGTTCCTGGCCCTGGGCGCGGCGGCGGCCGGTCTGTTCCTGCTGGTGGTCGCCGACCTGTCGCTCGAGTGGCAGCTCGCGGTGTTCGCCGTCGTGGCAGTGGCCTCGGCGATCGGCCTTCGTCCGACCTTGCGCCGGCTGCAGGCGCGTGACGCGTCGCCCAACACCATCAATGCGCGCGGCGACAGCCTGGTCGGCCGGACGATCGTGCTCGACCAGCCGATCCTGAACGGCCGCGGACGGGTGATGCTGGGCGACGGCAGCTGGACCGTCACCGGCCCCGATATGGTGGCGGGGGCCAAGGTGCGCGTGACCAGCGTGAACGGCACCGAACTGACGGTCGTGCCGGCGCCCTAGATGGCACCGCGCCGCCTTAGGATTGCAAACAGTTAACCAATCGGTTATGTATTGGCTTCTTCGGAAGGAGCGGCCATGAAGCTTTCCTACGGATGGGTCGTCGTCGGTGCGGGTGCGCTGATGGGTTGCGTCGCCATCGGCGCGCTGTTCTCGCTCGCGGTCTTCCTGCAACCGATGTCGGAGGCGACCGGATGGTCGCGCACCGGCATCTCGAGCGCCATGACGCTCGACTTCCTGACGATGGGCATCGCGGCCTTCGGCTGGGGCGTCCTCACCGACCGCTTCGGCCCTCGCATCGTCGTGCTGTCGGGTGCGGTCCTGCTGGGCCTCGGCTTCGCCCTGGCGAGCCGCGCCAGCAGCCTGCTCGAATTCCAGCTGATCTACGGTGTATTGGTCGGCGTTGCCGCCGGTGCCGTCTTTGCGCCGATGATCGCGACGGTCACGGGCTGGTTCGACGAGCACCGCAGCCTCGCGGTCTCTCTCGTGTCGGCGGGCATGGGCGTGGCGCCGATGACGATCTCGCCGTTCGCCCAGTGGCTGATCTCGGCCTACGACTGGCGCACGGCGCAGCTCGCGATCGCGATCCTCGCCTGGGGGATGCTGGTACCGGCAGCCCTGCTGGTGCGCCGGGCGCCGGCCGTGACAAGCGTAGCGCCGGGCATGCCGGCAGAAGGCGGCGAGGGCATGACGGTTGGGCAGGCGCTGCGCTCACCGCAGTTCATCGTGCTCGCACTCGTCTTCTTCTGCTGCTGTGCCGCCCACTCCGGCCCGATCTTCCACACTGTGAGCTATGCGCTCGCCTGCGGCCTGCCGGCCATGACGGCAGTCACGATCTACAGCGTCGAAGGCCTTGCCGGCCTGGGCGGCCGCATCCTGTTCGGGTTGCTCGGCGACAGGTTTGGCGCCCGGCGCGTGGTTGTCGTCGGGCTCATGGCCCAGGCCCTGGGCGCGGGAAGCTACTTCTTCACGCGTGACGCCGGAGAATTCTACGCCGTCGCCATCTTCTTCGGCATGGCCTACGGCGGCGTGATGCCGCTCTATGCCGTGATTGCGCGCGAGTACTTCCCCATGCGCATCATGGGAACGGTGTTCGGCGGGGCGGCCATGATCTCCAGCCTCGGCATGGCGCTGGGACCGGCCTTCGGCGGCTGGATATTCGACACCTTCAACGGCTACGGCTACCTCTATATCGGCTCGTTCGGCATCGGCCTCGCCGCTGTGGCCGTGGCGCTCGCCTTCCCGCCGCTGCCGTCGCGGGAGCACGCGATGGCAGTGCCGGCATAGGGGCGTTTCCTGCTTGCCCTGCCGCACTATACTGGCGTTCGTCACGCCAACCGGAGCCGCCAGGATCATGCGCATCTTCATCGTCGGACTCTCGTTGGCCGCCGTGATCGCGGTAGGCGCAGGCACCAGCAGCAGCCAGACTCAAACGGAGCTGACCCAGCAGTCGTTGAACGATTACCGGAGCGCGGACCGGAAGCTCAACGCGGTCTATTCGAGCCTCGTCGCCAGGCTTTCACCCGCCGGCAAGACGAGCCTGCAGACGGCCCAGCTCACGTGGATCCGCTTCCGCGATCAGGAATGCGAATTCGAATCCATGGGCACGGTCGGGGGATCCATTCATCCGATGATCGTCAATGGGTGCTTGGCCCGTCTTACGCTTCAACGGACCAAGGACCTCGAGCACCAGCTCAATTGCCAGGAGGGAGATCTCTCCTGCGTCCGCCAGTGAAGGTCTGTTAACCCAGCATTTCGCCTTTTTCGAGGAAGGCCTCCAGCGCCCGCTCGTGCGGGGCGAGGTCGAGGCCCTGGCCCGCGATCCAGTCGTCGTTGTAGTAGGTGTGGCTGTAGCGCTCGCCGCCGTCGCAGATGAGCGACACCAGGGAGCCGCCCGTGCCTTCCGATCGCATGCGCGAGGCGAGCAGGCAGAGCGCGAAGAAGTTGGTGCCGGTGGAGCCGCCGACCTTGCGGCCGAGCAGGCGCGAGAGCACGCGCATCGCCGCCAGCGATGCCGCGTCCGGCACGCGCATCATGTGGTCGATCACGTTCGGCACGAAGGAGGGCTCGACCCGCGGCCGTCCGATCCCTTCGATGCGCGAGGCGCGCTCGCATGTGGCGGCGAGGTTCTTCTCGGCATAGGCCTCGAAGAAGGCGGAGAATTCCGGGTCGGCCACGCAGAGCCGCGTGTCGAACTGCTTGTAGCGGATGTAGCGGCCGATCGTGGCCGACGTGCCGCCGGTGCCGGCACTGACCACGATCCAGGCCGGGACGGCGTGGCGCTCGCGGCTCATCTGCTCGAAGATCGACTCGGCGATGTTGTTGTTGCCGCGCCAGTCGGTGGCCCGCTCGGCGAAGGTGAACTGGTCGAGGTAGACGCCGCCGAGCCTGGCGGCGAGCTCCTCGGCGGCGGCGTAGATGCCCCGGCCGTCGGCCACGAGGTGACACGTGCCGTGCTGGCGCTCGATCTCCCGGATCTTCTCGACCGAGGTGGAGGCCGACATGACGGCGTGGAAGGGCAGGCCGAGCAGGCGCGCGAAGTAGGCCTCGGAGATCGCCGTCGAACCCGAAGAGGCTTCGACGATGGGCGTGTAGTGCCGGATCCGGCCGTTGCAGATGCCGAACAGGAAGAGGGAACGGGCCAGCCGGTGCTTCAGGCTGCCCGTCGGGTGCGTCGACTCGTCCTTCAGGTAGATGTCGATGCCGTCCAGTGCCGGCAGGTCGAGCGACAGCAGATGGGTGTCGACCGACCGCCGCTGGTCGTTCTGGATCAGCTCCAGCGCATGGCGCGTCCAGACAACGGCCATGTGCGGCGAGGAGGCCTCGCCGAGAAGGAGGGCGCCAGACGCCGGGGTCATCCGCCGATGATCTTCTTCTCGATCATGCAGTGGATGCCCTTGTTGCCGTCGACCGTTTGCGTCACGTGCAGGTCGGCCTGCAGGCTGCACAGCATGTAGGCGTCGGCGGCCGCGAGGCCTGTCTTGGCGCAGATCAGGCGGATCATGTCGCGCAGCGCTTCCTTGGCGGCGTCGTCGAGGTCGGGGTCGAAGCCGTGGGTGATCCAGTGCGTCGCCGTCTCGGCGCGCGGGTTGGTGAGTTTCATGTCCTTGCGCACGGTGAAGCGGAAGGTGCCGCTGAGGCTGGTCTCGAGCGCGGTCAGGTTGACCTCGCCGTCGCCCTGCACGCCGTGGCCGTCGCCGGTCGAGAACAGGCCGCCGTCGGTGAACACCGGGAAATAGACCGTGGTGCCGACCTGGAAGTGTTTGTTGTCGATGTTCCCGCCGAAGGCGCGCGGCTCGACCGAGCTGCACTGGCCCCATTCGGCCGGCGGCGCCACGCCCATGATGCCGAAGAACGGCCGGAGCTGGATCTCGGTACCCCACGGCAGGGTGCAGACGCCGCGGTTGGAATCGATCGGCAGGTGGGTGAGGCGATAGAAAGGGAAATCCTCGGGCAGCGTGCCCATCAGCGGGCGCTGCACGTTCCAGCCCCAGTTGGTGCGGAACTTGATGTCGAGCACCTCGACGGCCAGCACGTCGCCGCGCTCGGCGCCCTCGACATGCACCGGCCCGGTCAGGATGTGGCGGCCGAGGTGCGGCTTCAGTGTCTTCAGGATCTCGCGATGCTCGGGCAGCACGTTCATCGGCGGTCCGGGCAGGATCTCGGCGGCGCCGGAGACGCAGTGGATGGTCGCGATGTCGCCCGACTTGACGCTGAGCTGGGGGGGCAGCTGGCAGTCGAAATAGCCCCAGTGGCAGGTCTCGGGCGAGGAATGAAGTTCATGCGTGGCCATGCGGTCTCCCGTTCTTGCCCAATAGTTGAAGCACATACCGTGCCCCCAAATCCATGGGTGATGCTATAGCCGGAGCATGAACTATCGCCACGGCTACCATGCCGGCAACTTCGCCGACGTCCTGAAGCACACCGCGCTGTGCGAACTGCTGCGGCTGTTGCTGGCCAAGGACAAGAAGCTGTTCATCCTCGACACCCATGCGGGCGCCGGTGGCTACGATCTGGGCGGCGAGCTGGCCGGGCGGACCGGCGAAGCCGAAGCGGGAATTGCGCGTCTCGCCACGGCGCCGCGCGACGGCATGCCGGCCGCGGTGGCGCGTTATGTGGCGGCGGTCGCGGCCTACGATCGCAAGTTCGGCCCCTCTGGCGGCAAACCCGGTGGCGGGCCGAGGCGCTATCCCGGCTCGCCGCGCCTGATTCGGGCCGCTCTCCGGCCGGGCGATCGCTTCGTTGCCTGCGAGCTGCACGCGGAAGACGCGCTGACGCTGAAGCGCGAGTTCGCCGGCGACCGCGCGATCGAGGTACGGGTGGCCGACGGCTACAAGGCGCTCAAGGCGCTGCTGCCGCCGCCGGAGCGGCGAGGCCTGGTCCTGATCGATCCGCCTTTCGAGGCGACGGACGAATTCGAACGGTTGCTGCGCGCCGTGCGCCAGGGCCTGCGCCGGTTCGCCACCGGCTGCTATGCGATCTGGTACCCGATCAAGGACGAGGCGGCGGCCGCCGCCTTCGTGGGCGCGCTGGCCGTCCCCAAGCTTCTGCTGATGGAACTTCGGCTCGGCGGTGGGGTCGGGGCAGGCAGGCTTGCCGCCTGCGGACTGGCCGTGATCAATCCGCCATGGCGCTTCGAGGAAGCGATGGTCGAGGCACTGCCCTGGATCGCGGCGGTGCTGGGCGGCCGGGCTAGTGTCGTCGTGCCGCCAGCCAGCGCGCCGGCTCGGGTGTCGCCAGCGTGATCGCAAACGACACCAGGCAGAGCGCGGCACCGGCCAGGATCGCGCCGGTGTAGGAGCCGAAGAAGTCGTAGGCGTAGCCCGCGACGGGCGAGCCGAGCAGGGCGCCGAACGCCACGCCACTGTAGAGCGCGCCGATGATCGAGCCGAGCGCGCGGCCGCCGAAATAATCCGCCGCGAGCGACGGCGCGATGGCCACGAATCCGCCGTAGAAGGCGCCGAACACCAGGGCGAAGGTGATGAGCGCGGGCCCGCTGGTCGAGACCGACCACATCACCAGCATGACGCCGGCCCCGATGTACATCAGGGCGAAGGAGAGACGACGGCCGAGCCAGTTGGTGACGCTCGCGAACAGGAATCGCCCGACCGTGCTGCCGATGCCCAGCAGGACGATCAGCAGGACGCCGAAGCCCTCGCCCAGTCCGAGATCGCTGGCATAGGGCGCGAGATGCACGAACGGCACGAACAAGCCGAACGACATGAGCAGGGCGCCGACATAGATCGCCCAGAAAGGCGCCGAGCGCATCGCTTCGCCCAGGGCGAGGCCGGCCGGAATCGCCGACGCACCGCCGGGCGAGAGCGCGTCGCCGTCGGGCGCGAGGCCGTACCGCTCCGGCGCCGGGCGGACCAATATGCCGCTCACGACGGCGCCGACGACGGTCAGTGCGGCCAGAATGAGATAGGTCTGGCGCCAGCCCGCGGCGGCGATCAGCTCGTGGGCGAGTGGCGCGCCGACCAGGGTGCCGACGCCGATCCCGGCAACGGCGATGCCGCTCGCCGTGCCGCGGCGGCGGATGAACCAGCGCTGGACCGCGGCGATGCTCGGCACGTACGACAGCCCGACACCGATGCCGACGCCTAGGCCGTAGCCGAGATAGATCTGCCACAGGGTGGTCGCCTGCGAGGCGGCGGCCAGGCCTGCCGCCACCAGCAGCAGGCCACCGACGACGAGCGGGCGCGGTCCGACGCGGTCGGCGATCAGGCCGGCGGGAAAGCCCAGCTGGAAATAGAGGAACGCCGAAATCGAGAAGACGAGCGACGTCTCGCCGCGGCGGGCGCCGAATTCTGCTTCGAGGACGCCGAAGAACGCCGCGAAGGAGTAGGCGACGGCATAGCCCGTCATCATGCACAGGAAGGCTCCGGCGACGACCCACCATCCGGCGAACGGACGCGTGGAACTCATTTCTCGGTCTCGGTCATGGCGCAAGGTTAGGGTGGAGCGGCGCCGCGCGCCATGTTCAATCATTCGGCCAATATCGAAGTATCGTGCAGGCCGCCGTGCCTTGTCGGGGCATGGCCATCACTTCCTGTCGCCGTTCTTCTTGCTGTCTTTCTTCTTCTCGTCGCCGAGCCGCCAGCCCCAGGCCCTGTAGGCGGCCTCGGCGATGGCGGGATCGAGTTCGTGCTCGGTGAGCTTGACCCCGCGGCCGAGCTCATTGGCAAGGATGTCCAGCCCTCTCAGCCGCGCATGCATCTTGTCGTCGCTGGCAACGACGTGCCAGGGCGCATGGTCGGTGTCCGTCCGCTCCAGCATGTTGCCGTAGGCTTCGAGGTATTCCCCGCGCTTGGCGATATTGCGGAAGTCCTCCAGGGAAATTTTGTAGCGCTTGTAGGGGCTGCTCAGCCGGTCGATCATCCGGCGTTTCTGCTCTTCCGCACTGATGTGGACGAGCAGCTTGACGATGCGGACGCCGTCGTCGGCGAGCTGGCGTTCGAACTCGTTGATCTCGCGGTAAGCACGCTTCCAGGCGTCGTTGTCGCAGAACCCCTCGATACGTTCGACGAGGACGCGGCCATACCAGGTGCGGTCGAATATCGCCCAGTTGCCGGGTGCCGGCAGGCGTTGCCAGAAACGCCAGAGGTAGTGGCGGCCCTGCTCGTCGGGGGTGGGGGCGCCGATCCGCCAAACATGGACCGACTTCGGCTCGAGACCCGTGACCAGGCGTGAGATGAGACCGCTCTTGCCGGCGGCGTCCCAGCCTTCAATGCCGATGACGACCCGCGTCCCGGTGCGCCGGTGATGCGTCTTCAGATCGAGCAGCTTCTTCTGCAGGACCTTGAGCTCGCGTTCATACTGTTCCTCGTCGATCGGACCGTCGATCATCTCGATCTCGTCCAGGACCGGCCATTTACCCATCGATTCCTCCGCTTGTGGATCGTGCCAGTGGCGGCACGGCGGGGCAATGAGCGTGGAACGCCCGCTGGGACATTGACAGTTCGAACCGCGGCGACGACTAATCTCGTCAATGTCCGACGTCGAGCCGACCATCCGCTACACGATGCGCGCCGGGAAACCCGTCGTGGAGATCGGCGGCAACTGGACGGTGCTCACCCTCCGCGGCATTCGACAGAAGGCCGCCCGGGCGTTGAGCGCCGCCGGGGCCGGGCACGCTGCCCGCATGGTGGATGCGAGTGGCGTCGACCGGCTCGACACGGCCGGCGCGCTGGAAATCCTGCTCCTCGCGGGCGGCGGACCGGATACCGAGGTGACGACCCGGCAGAAGGTCCACGCCGATCTGTTCCAGGTCGTCCAGAAGAACATGTGCGCGGCGATGCCCGAGCGGCGGGTGAACTGGCTCGCCCACTGGCTGGAGGAAATCGGGCAGAACACCGTCGATTTGTACCGTCAGGTCATCAATCTCTGTGCCTTCTTCGGCGAGATACTCGTGGTCTTCGTCGAGGCCTGCCTGCAGCCGCGGCGGTTCCGAATCAGTGCCGTTGTGCGGCAGATGTACGAGGTGTGGATCAGGGCGCTGGTGATCGTCGGCGTTCTTTGCTTCCTGATCGGCGTGGTGATCGCTTACCAGGGCATACAGCAACTGCGCCAGTTCGGCGCCGAGACCTTCGCGGTGGAGGCTGTCGGCATCAGCATGTTCCGCGAACTGGGGGTGTTGCTGACCGCCATCATCGTCGCCGGCCGATCCGGCAGCGCCTTCACCGCCCAGATCGGCACCATGCAGGTCAACCAGGAAGTCGATGCCATGCGCACCATCGGCCTCAATCCGGTCGAATGGCTGGTCATGCCGCGCATTGTGGCGCTGGCGGTGTCGATGCCGTTGCTGGCGTTCTGGGGCGACATGACGGGCCTGCTTGGCGGGGCCGTTGCCTGCACGATCTACCTGGATTTCACGTTCGTGCAGTTCTTCGAGCGCCTGCGCGACACCGTCGGCGCCTGGCACTTCTATACCGGCATGATCAAGTCGCCTGTCTTCGGCCTGGTCATCGCCACCATCGGCTGCTTCGAGGGCCTGCAGGTTCGCGGCAGCGCCGAGAGCGTCGGCCAGCTCACGACCCGTTCGGTGGTCGAATCGATCTTCTGTGTCATTGTGCTCGACGCGGTGTTTTCGATCATTTTCCTGCTGGCGGATGTTTGATGGCCGAGGGTGGCCAGCTCGTCGATCACAGGGACGGCCGGGAGGTCGTGTTGCGCCTGCGCGGCGTGCGCACCCAGTTCGGCGATCACGTCATCCACAACAAGCTCGACTTCGATGTCTTCCGCGGCGAGATCGTGGGCCTCGTGGGTGGGTCTGGAACCGGCAAATCGGTGTTGTTGCGCACCATTATCGGTCTCAACGCGGCGACGAGCGGCACCATCGAGATCCTGGGGGTCGACACCAGCACCCTTCACGGCAAGGCGGAGCGGGCCATGCAGGCCCGCACCGGCGTCCAGTTCCAGGATGGCGCCTTGTTTTCCTCCCTCACGGTTTCCGAGAACATCATCGTGCCGATCCGCGAGCATGCCGGACTGGACGAACAGACCATGCGGGATATCGCCGCCCTCAAGATCGCCTTGGTTGGCCTGCCGCCGGACACCGGCGACAAGAAGCCGTCCGAGCTGTCGGGTGGCATGCGCAAGCGGGCGAGCCTTGCCCGTGCGCTTGCCCTCGACGCCGAACTGCTGTTCCTGGACGAGCCGACCGCCGGCCTGGATCCGATCGGCGCCGCGCACTACGACGAGCTGGTCAAGGGCCTGTCCCAGAGCCTCGGGCTGACAATCCTGATGGTGACCCACGATCTGGACAGCCTGAACGCCGTGTGCGACCGCATTGCCGTCCTGCTCGACAAGCGCGTGGTGGTAGGTACGATGGAGGAGTTGCTGGCATACGATCATCCCTGGGTCCGGGAATATTTCCACGGTCCGCGCGGGCGGGCGGCTCGGCAGGAGCGGAAGTAGCGTCCGATGGAAAGAAAGTCGCCTTACGTGCTGATCGGCGCGGCGATGATCGCGTTTATCGTCGCCGTCACTGGCTTCGTCGTCTGGAAGCTGCGGGCAGGCGACCGGACGGCCTATGCCTACTACGACATTCTTTTTTCCGGTGAAGTTCAGGGTCTGACCCTCGACTCGCCGGTATTCTACCGCGGCCTGCGGGTCGGTCGGGTCCAGAACATCCAGCTCACGTCACGAATCGACACCCGGCGGGCCACCGGGCGGGAGCGCCTCACGGAAAAGATCGAAGTGACGGTCGCGGTCGACTGGAACATCGATATCCGGGAACGTTCCTACGCCGTTTTCGAAAAGCCGTTCATTGCCGGTGCGCCCTTCATTCAGATCGTGGGCCGCCTCGACGTCGACCAGATCAAGCCGAAGAAGAAACTGGGCGACAAGCCCTACCCGGAAATCCGCGAGGGCGCGTCCTTCCTCCAGGCGACGTCGACGTCGGCGCAGGAGTTGCTGTCGAAAGCCAGCACCACGGTCGACCGACTCAACGACCTGCTCAGCCCCGACAATATCGGCGCCGTCAGCGATACGCTGCGCAATCTGTCGACGGCGACAAACGCGTTCGCCAAACAGGACGCCGCGATCCAGACGACGCTGGCCGAGCTACCGGCGGCCATCACCGAGTTCCGCCACACATTCAACACGCTGAATGGGCTGGCGGAGTCGCTCAATCTGGTGGCACTCGAGCTCGGGCCGCAGGATGCCGCGAGCCGCAAGGCGCTGGCCGGCAAGGATCCCGGCGAACTACGCAAGGCCATCGCCGAGGCGCGGACGGCGATCGCCAGTATCGATTCCACGGCCAGCCAGCTCAACAAGCTGGTTGTCGACAGCAAGGGACCGATCCGGCAGTTCACCGACACCGGCCTTACCGAGCTGTCGCTTGCCATTCGGGAGCTGCGTCAGCTCACTGCCAATCTCAATGTCATCGTCACCAAGGTCGAACGCGACCCGGCCGCCTTCGTGTTCAGCGGCAAGCAGGGATACACGCCGAAATGATCGCCCGTTTGGCCGCCTGTGCGGCCGCCGCCATCCTGCTTGCCGGTTGCCAGCTCATCGATGCCGCGACGGAGCAGACCGATCTCTACACGGTGTCGCCGAAGAGCACCTTCGATGCCGATCTGCCGGCGGTCTTCTGGCAGCTTGCGGTCGAGGTGCCGGCTGCCGGGGCGAATCTCAACACCGGCCGCATCGCGATCGCCATGACGCCGACCTCGTCGGACTATTACGCGAAAGCCGCGTGGACTGACCGGGCACCGGTGATGGTTCAGACGCGGATCGTCGATTCGTTCGAGAACACGCACAAGATCGTCGCCGTTGCGCGCGAATCGATCGGGCTGCGCGCCAACTACGTGCTGCAGCCGGATCTGCGAAATTTCGAGGCGCTCTACTACTACGGCGGCACGCCGGTGGTGCGTGTGCGGATCATCGCCAAGCTGGTGCGGATGCCCGACCGGCAAATCATCGGGGTTGCTTCGTTCGAGCGCTGCGTGCGTGCCCGGGCGGACAAGGTTCCCAAGGTGGTGGAGGCGTTCGACCAGGCTCTGGGCAGCGTCATCAAGCGGCTCGTCTCGTGGACGCTCCGCACGCCGCCGCCGCGGCCGCCCAGCGACTCGGCGCCTTACGACATCGGGCGCTACCGCAATCCCGCCAACGCGGTGACCGACAGCGAGGGCTGCCCCAAGGGCAACGACGCCTCGATGGTACCCTACACCGACGAATAGGCGGCCGGCGCTCAGGCGTGGGTCTTGACCAGAGACCACGCGAGGTCGGCCAGTACGCCCGCGCGATTTCCGTACTGCTTTGCGGTTTCCGACGAGGCGTTGCCGTCGAGGCCGCGTTTGTAAACTCCCTGGACGATGGCGGCGAGGCGGAACAGCGAGAACGCCAGGAAGAAATTCCAGTTCGGGATTTCCTTGCGGCCGGTCCGACGCGCATAGGCGGCAAGATATTCCTGCTCGGTCGGGATGCCGAACGTCTTGAGATCCATGCCGGCGTAGCCTTCCGAGGCGCCGAAGCCCTCGCCGAAATGATACATCATGCAATTGTAGCCGAGGTCGGCCAGTGGATGGCCCAGCGTCGACAGCTCCCAGTCGAGCACGGCGATGATGCGCGGCTCGGTCGGGTGGACGATGGTGTTGCCGAGGCGGTAATCGCCATGGTTGATGCGCGTCTCGTCGCCCGGCGGAAGGTTGGCCGGCAGCCACTGCTTCAGCAATTCCATCGACTCGACGTCATCCGTCCTGGCGAGGTCGTACTGGCTGGTCCAACGCGCGATCTGGCGCTGGATGTACTGGCCCTCGCGGCCGTAGTCGCCGAGGCCGACCGAGCGATAGTCGACGTTGTGGATGCGGGCGAGCACGTCGTTCATCGAATCGAAGATCTTGCCGCGGTCGGCGGGCGAGATGTCCGGCATCTTGGGATTGGCCAGGATGCGGCCGGGCAGGAACTCCATGAGGTAGAACGCGGTGCCGATCACCGAATCGTCCTGGCAGAGCGCGTAGGGCCTGGGCACCGGCACGTCGGTATGGTCCGACAAGGCCTTGATTACCCGATACTCGCGATCGACCTGATGCGCCGAGGGCAGCAGCTTGCCCGGCGGCTTCTTGCGCAGCACGTACATGCGGCCGCCGCCGTCGGTCAGATGAAAGGTCGGGTTGCTCTGCCCGCCCTCGAACTGCAGCACGCTCAGCGGCCCGCGAAAGCCGTCGACGTTCGCCTTCATGTAGTCGGCGAGACGCGCCTGGTCGAAAGCGTGGGCGTCGCGGACAGGCGTGAGATTGGAGGGGAGCTGGGACATGCTGGGCCGGGCCATGGTTCGGGTGCGTCGTTCTTCTAGCGCTGCCGCCGCCCGATTTCGAGAGGGCGTTCGGCGTGGCGTTCGCGCAGCGGTGCTGGCGGTCAGTTGACCTGCCGCGCCTTGTCACCCCAGTACGGCAGGCGCAGTTCGCGCTTCAGGATCTTGCCCGTCGGGTTGCGCGGCAGCGCCTCGATGAAATCGACCGACTTCGGCAGCTTGTAGCCGGCGATGCGCTCGCGTGCCCAGGTGATCAGTTCGCCATCCGTGACGGTTGCGCCGGGCTTCTTCACCACGACGGCCTTCACCGCCTCGCCCCAGCGCTCGTCGGGCACGCCGATCACGGCGACGTCGGCCACGTCGGGATGGCCAAACAGCGCGCTCTCGACTTCGGCCGGATAGATGTTCTCGCCGCCCGACACGATCATGTCCTTCACGCGGTCGTAGATGTAGAGATAGCCCTTGTCGTCGAGGTAGCCCGCGTCGCCTGTCATGAACCAGTCGCCGTCGATGGCGCGCTTGGTGGCGTCGGGCAGCTTCCAGTAGCCATGCATGATCTGGGGCGAGCGAACGGCGATCTCGCCCACCTGGCCGGGCGCCAGGTCGGTACCGTCGTCGCCGACGATGCGAAGGTCGACGCCGGTCTGCGCATAGCCGCACGACAGGAGCTTGTGGGCGTCGGCCGGATCGTGATCCTCTGGCGGCAGGAGGGTGATCGCGCCGGTTGTCTCGGTGAGGCCATAGACCTGCTGGAAGCCGCACTTGAAGATGCCCATCGCCTGTTTCAACAGGTCGGCGGGGATGGGCGCTGCGCCGTAGACGATCAGACGAAGGCTGGAGAGGTCGGTTTCGCGGATCTGCGGGGCCTGCACCAGGAAGAGGATCATCGCCGGAACCAGCAGCATCACTTGCAGCCGCTCGCGTTGGATGGTCTCGAGGATCACCGCCGGCACGAACTCGCGCACGACGTGATTGGTGGCGCCGGCAAACAAGCCGGAGATACCCCAGCCCGCACCGCCGATGTGGAACATCGGCAGGCAAACGAGGTTGGGGACGCCGGGCGCCAGCAACCAGGTCTTCGTCCACAGCGGAAACATCCAGGCGAAGTTGGCGTTGGTGAGTTCCGCGCCCTTGGGCAGGCCGGTGGTGCCGCTGGTGTAGAATTGGACAGCCGTATCCTGCGGCTGGACCGGCAGCTGTGGATCGGTCGCGGATTGCCGGTCGCGCCAGTCGGTGAAGGCCTCCCAGGCGCCGTGGCGGCCGCCCAGCGTCACGATCTCGCGGACCGTCTTCAATCCGTCGCGGATCTTCTCGATGACAGGGAAATACTCCTCGCCCACGAACAGGATCTCGGCCTCGGCATCGTTGACGATGTGCAGCACTTCGGGCGGGGCGAGCCGCCAGTTGACGGAAACCATGACACCATTGGCCTTGGCCACGCCGAACAGCAGCTCGAAGAAGAGGTCGCTGCTCTTGTCGAGGTGGGCGACGCGGGCCTGTGGCTTGAGGCCCTTGGCAATCAGGCCGTTGGCCACCCGGCTCGCCGCGCGATCGAGGCCGGCATAGGTCGTCGTGCGCGCTTCATAGACGATGGCGGCGGCGTCCGGCCGCTCCACGGCGTGCTTGCGGACGATGTCGGCGAGGCCCGCGATCTCTATGCCCATTCAACGTTTCCCCTGCAATCTTGGCCGCGCCGGAGGGGGCGTGGCGGCGGCATCCTTCGACCGTTTGGGAGTGATTTCAAGAGCTCGATCGCCTACTGTCGACGACGAAGACGAGGCAACCTTTCAGGGGCATCATGAGCAAGCGTATCTTGGTCACCGGCGGTGCGGGCTTCCTGGGGTCGCACCTGTGCGAACGGCTGCTGGACGCCGGCAACGACGTGCTGTGCGTCGACAACTACTTCACCGGCTCCAAGCACAACATCATGGGCTGCCTCGGCAATCCGCGCTTCGAGCTGATGCGCCACGACGTGACGTTCCCGCTCTACGTCGAGGTCGACGAGATCTACAATCTTGCCTGCCCGGCGTCGCCGATCCACTACCAGCACGATCCGGTGCAGACGACCAAGACCAGCGTGCACGGCGCCATCAACATGCTGGGGTTGGCCAAGCGCACGCGCGCCAAGATATTCCAGGCCTCGACCAGTGAGGTTTACGGCGATCCGACCGTCCATCCCCAGGTCGAAAGCTACCGCGGCAACGTCAATCCCCTGGGGCCGCGGGCCTGCTACGACGAGGGCAAGCGCTGCGCCGAGACCCTGTTCTTCGACTACCATCGCCAGCACAAGCTGCGCATCAAGGTGGCGCGCATCTTCAACACCTATGGCCCCCGCATGCACCCCAACGACGGGCGCGTGGTGTCGAACTTCATCGTCCAGGCGCTCAAGGGTGAGGACATCACGATCTACGGCGACGGCATGCAAACCCGCGCCTTCTGCTACGTCGACGATCTGATCGACGGCTGGCTGCGCCTGATGGAACACACGCCGGACGACTTCACCGGCCCGGTCAACCTCGGCAATCCGGTCGAAATGCCGGTGCGCCACCTCGCCGAAAAAATCCTCGAGAAAGTGAACGGCAAGTCGAAGCTGATCTTCCAGCCGCTGCCGGTCGACGATCCGATGCAGCGCTGCCCCGACATCACGCTGGCGCGCAAGGCGTTGAAGTGGGAGCCGAAGGTGGCGCTCGATCAGGGGCTGGCGAAAACGATCGCTTATTTCGACGGCCTGCTGAAGAGCAACAAGGCCATGAGCCGCGTCGGCCGCTAGGACCGACGCGGGAGCAGCACCTGATCTACTGGGCGGCGACGGCTCGTGGCGGCGCGTTGACGACCGAAGCCTTGCCCGAGGTCATCTCGTCGTGGATCCACTTGTAGGTCTTCTCCATGCCGTCCTCGAGGCGGATGGAAGGGGCCCAGTTCATCAGCTTCTTGATCAGCGTGTTGTCGCTGTTGCGGCCGCGTACGCCCTTGGGGGCGTCGAGCTTGTAGCTGCGCTTGAGCTTCACGCCGGCGATCTTCTCGACGATGTCGACCAGGCGGTTGATGCTGACCAGCTCGTCGCTGCCGATGTTCAGCGGCTCGATGATGGCGCTCTGGGCGAGCCTGATCGTGCCGTCGGTGCAATCGTCGATGTACATGAACGAACGGGTCTGTTCGCCGTCGCCCCAGATCTCGATTTCATGCTTGCCCGACATCTTGGCCTCGATGACCTTGCGGCAGATCGCGGCCGGGGCCTTCTCGCGGCCGCCGTCGTAGGTGCCTTCCGGGCCATAGACGTTGTGGTAGCGCGCGACGCGGGTGGCGATGCCGTAATCCTCGCGGTAGTGGCGGGCCATGCGCTCGCTGAACAGCTTCTCCCAGCCGTACCCGTCCTCCGGCAGCGCGGGATAGGCGTCCTCCTCCTTCAGCGCCGTCACGTTGGCTTCGGTCTGCTTGTCGCCGTTATAGACGCAGGCCGACGATGAGTAGAAGAAGCGCTCGGTTCCGGCTTCCTTGGCGGCGACCAGCATGTGGGTGCTGATCAGCACCGACAGCATGCACTCTGCCTTGTGGGTTTCGATGAAGCCCATGCCACCCATGTCGGCGGCGAGATTGTAGATCATCCTGGCATTCTTGGCGGCGGCCCGGCAGGGCTCGAGCAACGAAAGATCGCCGACCTGATTCTCCACCCCGGACGTCGTTTGGTACCATTCATTGAGCGGCTTGATGTCGACGGCCCGGATCCTGGTATGGCCCCGCTGCTGCAGGACACGGACCAGATGGCCGCCGATAAAGCCACCGCCACCGGTGACGACCACGAGATCATTCTTGGACATGAACAGAGCCTTTCAATCGACGCGAGGAGGCGTTTTAACCGACTTTTCAAAGACTTGCGAGACGGGCTGCTCGTTCTCCCCGTCGCGCGTATCCTGGCGGCTCGGCCCCCTTGCCGCTGCGCCTGCAATCGAGGCTGGGCTGGGACTGGCGCGCAAGGCAGCGTTTGCTCGTCTGGCGCTTCGTCGTCAAGCCACCGCTGGGCTGCAGCGGCCGTGCGCATTCCACATCGACGGGATGGCGCCGGCCATCCAATAGCGATGGTTTCCCGGAAAAAATTCATTTATACCAAACACATAGCTGCTTCCTTTCTCGTCTTTGCGACGTGCTGGCCGACATCACCCCCGTCATCCTGACCTACAACGAAGCGGCGAATATCGGCCGGTCGCTGGAGCGACTGGCCTGGGCGCGTGACGTGGTGGTCGTCGACAGCGGCTCGACCGACGAGACGCTGTCGATCGCTGCCCGGTTCCCCAATGTCCGGACCGTCCACCGGCCGTTCGACTCCCATGCACAACAATGGCGGTTCGCCACCGGCGAGACCGGAGTGGCGACGGATTGGGTTCTGCGGCTGGATGCCGACTATATGATGGAGCCCGGATTACGCGACGAGATCGCAATCCTCGCCCCTCCGGCGGATCTGGCTGCCTATGAAATCGCCTTCGCCTATTGCATCGATGGCCGTCCCTTGAGGGCCTCGCTCTACCCGCCGTTGCCGGTTCTGTTCCGCCGCGGCCGGGCGCGCTTCGAGCAGGATGGCCATACCGAAAAGCTGCGCATCGACGGCCCCGTCGGCCGGCTGAGGAGCCGTCTGCTGCACGACGATCGCAAGAGCCTCGAGCGTTGGCTGCAGTCGCAGGTCCGGTATCAGGCCTACGAGGCCGAGAAACTCACCACGCGCGCCTGGTCCGAGCTTGGCTGGGCCGATCGGCTCCGCTGCACGCGGGTGTTCGGGCCTCCTGCCGTGGCGCTGCATTGTCTACTGCTTAAGGGCCTGGTGTTCGACGGCAAGGCGGGCCTTCTCTATACGGCTCAGCGCGTCACCGCCGATCTGATCCTGTCCATGCACCTGCTGCGCCGCGACCTTGAGCGTGCCGGAGCCAGAAAGTCTTCCGGATGACATACATTCTGGGGCTGAATGCCTTTCATGCCGACGCAGCCGCCTGCCTGGTGAAGGACGGCGAACTGGTCGCGGCCGTCGAGGAGGAGCGTTTCCGCAGGGTCAAGCACTGGGGCGGTTTCCCCAGCGAATCGATCCGTTACTGCCTGGCCGAAGCGGGCATCTCGTTGAGTGACGTCGATCATGTCGCTGCCAACAGCGACAATCGGGCGAACCGCTGGCGCAAGCTGGCCTATGTGCTGACGTCGGGCGTCAGCCCCGGCTATGTGCTGAGCCGGCTGCGCCAGCGTAGCGAGCGCGCCGACATTGCGGGCAACCTCAAGCGGGACCTGCCTGGACAGGAATTCCGCGGCGCCGTGCATGCCGTCGAGCATCACCTCTGTCATCTCGCGTCTGCCTTCCTGGTGTCGCCGTACGACAAGGCGGTCGCGGTTTCCGTGGATGGCTTCGGCGACTTTTCGTCGGCGGCGTGGGGGCTCGGCCAGGGCGGCACCCTGCAGGTCGACGGACGCGTCTTCTTTCCGCATTCGTTGGGCGTCTTCTACGAGGCGATGACGCAGTTCATCGGCTTTCCGCACTATGGCGACGAATACAAGGTGATGGGTCTCGCCCCCTACGGCGAGCCCCGCTACGTCGAGCAGATGAAGCAGATCGTCCGGCTGAAGGACGACGGCAGCTTTGCCCTCGATCTGCGCTATTTCCGCCACGCCTCCGGCGAGGGCGCCAACTATTCGGTGAAGGAGGGAATTCCTTCGGGGGGGCGGCTGTGGAGCGATGCGCTGGCCGGCTTGCTCGGGCCGGCGCGCGATCCTGCGGCCCCGCTGGAAGACCGCCACCGGGACATCGCTCGCTCGGCGCAGGCGACCTACGAGGACGCCTTCTTCAACCTGCTGGGGGCTCTGCACCGGCGCTACGACACCGATGCCGTCGTGCTGGCTGGCGGCTGCGCCTACAACTCCGTCGCCAACGGCAAGGTTCTCGAGCGCTCGCCATTCAAGAAGCTCTACGTCCAGTCGGCCGGCGGCGACGCCGGCGGTGCGATCGGCGCGGCCTTCGCGACCTGGCACAAGCTGGCCGGTCCGGCGGCGAAACGCCGCTTCGTGATGGATCATGCCTACTGGGGCCCGTCGGCGACGCCGGACCAGATCGCTTCCGCAATCGCCGCGCGCCGCGCGGACTTCGATGCCGCGGGCTGCGCCATCGAGCGTGTCGGCGACGAGGCGGCGCTCTGCCGTCGCACTGCGCAGGCGATCGCCGACGGCAAAGTGATCGGCTGGTTCCAGGGCCGGCTGGAGTGGGGGCCCCGCGCCCTGGGCAACCGCTCGATCCTGGGGGACCCGCGTCGCGCCGACATGAAGGACATCCTCAATCTCAAGATCAAGCGCCGCGAATCCTTCCGGCCGTTCGCGCCCTCGATCCTGCGCGATGCCGTGCTCGACTGGTTCGAGACCGATGGCGACGTGCCGTTCATGATGCAGGTCTTCCGGATCCGCACCGGGAAGCGGGCCGAGATACCGGCCGTTACCCATGTCGACGGCACCGGGCGCCTTCAGACCGTCACATGGGCCGGCAACCCGCGCTATGCCCGCCTGATACAGGCCTTCGGCGACCTCACCGGCGTGCCGATCGTGCTCAACACCAGCTTCAACGAGAACGAACCGGTCGTGTGCAAGCCTGAGGAAGCGATCGACTGCTTCCTGCGCACCAGGATGGACGTCCTCGTCCTGGGTGATACCTTCATCGAACGATGATCTCGCTCACCGTGAACGGCCAGGTGCATCAGGTCGACGCCGAACCCGACAAGCCGTTGCTCTGGGTCCTGCGCGAGGACCTGAACATCGTCGGGCCGAAGTTCGGCTGCGGCGTCGCGGCCTGTGGCGCCTGCACGGTCCATGTCGAGGGCCAGCCGGTACGGTCCTGCTCGATCGCGGCGGGCGACGTCGCCGGCAAGTCGGTGACCACCATCGAAGGCCTGGGCCAGGGCCAGGTGCATGCCGTGCAGCGCGCCTGGATCGAGAACCAGGTCCCGCAATGCGGCTACTGCCAGCCCGGCTTCATCATGGCAGCGGCGGCGCTGCTCAAGGCCAACCCGAGGCCCAGCGACCGCGACATCGACGAGGCGCTCAGCAACATCTGCCGCTGCGGCACCTACAGCGCCATTCGCCGCGCCGTGCATCGCGCTGCGGCGATCCTGGGCGGTGCACCGTGAAGTTCACCCGACGCAAGGCGGTGATCGGCGGCATCGTCGGCGGCGGCTTCCTCGGCATCGGCTTCTGGTTCGCCCGCGAACGCGACCGCCTGGGCAGCCGCGCGCTATTCGACCTCAAGCCCGGCGAGGCCGGTCTCAACGGCTGGGTGAAGATCGCCCGCGACAATTCCGTGATCGTGGCGGTGCCGCGGGCGGAGATGGGGCAAGGCGTCCAGACCGCCCTCGCCATGCTGGTGGCGGAGGAGATGGACGCGCGCTGGGATCAGGTTCGCGTCGAGGACCCGCCCGAGGACGGTGTCTACCGGAACGTCGACATCCTGATCGACGGACTGCCGTTCTCGCCAGAGGAAACGGGTACCGTCGTCGATGCGGCGCATTGGCTCGCGGGAAAGCTCGGGGGCGTGCTGGGCGTGAGCGCAACCGGCGGATCGACGTCGGTGCGCGACGCCTGGCTGCCGATGCGGACCGCGGGCGCGGTGGCGCGCGACCTGCTGTTGCGGGCAGCCAGCCGCAAGACGTCGATTCCCGTCGCCGACCTGACCGCCGTCGACGGCGAGATCCGCCGTCGCGGCGGCGGCAAGGTGGCGACCTTCGGCGAGCTGGTCGACTCGATTGGCGATCTCGCCGCACGGCCACCGCCACCGCTGAAGAAGCCTTCGGACTTCAAGCTGATTGGCACGTCGCCACCGCGGATCGACGTGCCCGCGAAGGTGGCGGGCAGCGCGACATTCGGCATCGACGTTCGTTTGCCCCATCTGCTCTACGCCGCCGTGCGCAACGCCCCGACCTTCGGCGGCGCCGCGAACGGCTTCAAGCTGAAGCAGGGCGGCTTGCCCGAGGGCGTCGAGAAGGTCGTCATCGTGCCCGGCGGCATCGCCGCCATCGGCAAGAGCTGGTGGCGTGCCAACAAGTTCCTCGACGAGGAGGTCGAGGTCCAATGGCAGGCGGGGCCGGAGCCCAAGCTCGACAGCGCCACTTTGTGGAAGCGCTACGAACAATTGCTCGATACCGGCGAGCCGGCGCTGACGCGAACCCTCGGCAGCGAGAGTGCGCCGGCGAAGGTCGAGACCGTCTCGGCGATCTACCGCGCGCCCTATCTCGCGCATACGCCGATGGAGCCGATGAACTGCACGGCCCAGCTCAGGGAACACGAGGCGGGCAAGCAGCGCGTCGAGGTCTGGATGCCCAATCAGTCGCCGAGCCTGATGCGGCTCGCGGCGGCCAGGACGGCCGGCGTGCCGCAATCGGAGGTGGCCGTGCACACGACCTTCCTCGGCGGCGGATTCGGGCGGCGCGCCGAGGTCGATCTGGTGCGCCAGGCCGTCACCTGCGCGCTGGCGATGCCGGAGCGGCCGGTCCAGGTGCTGTGGTCGCGCGAGGAAGACATTCGCCACGACTTCTATCGGCCGATGGCGCTGGCGCGCTGGTGGGCCGACATCGATGTCGCCGGGCCGGCGCCGAGACTGGCCGGCGTCGCCAAGCGACAGGTCGCGCAATCGCCGACCGACCAGTTCCCGGCTCGCGTGATCGGCCTGCCGATCCAGGGCAAGCCCGAAGGCAACGCGGTCGAAAATCCGCCCTATGCCTTTGCCTCCTACCGGCTCGACGCCATCGTCGCCGACGGATCGGTCCCTGTCGGCTTCTGGCGCTCGGTCGGCCACTCGCATACCGCCTTCTTCGACGAGAGCTTCGTCGACGAGCTCGCGCAGGCGCTGGCGAAGGATCCCCTGGCGTTCCGTCGCGAACTGCTGGCCGGCAAGCCGCGCCACCTCAAGGTGCTGGACACGGCGGCGCGGGAAGCCGGTTGGGGAACGCCGCTGCCGGCGGGGTCGGGGCGCGGCATCGCGCTACGTGCGTCGTTCGGCTCGATCGTGGCGCAAGTCGCCGAAGTGGCCGTGGCCGACGGCAAGACCCTGCAGGTGAAGCGGGTCACCTGCGCCATCGACTGCGGTCCGGTCGTCAATCCGGCGATCGTGCGGGCACAGATGGAGAGCGGCATCGTCTACGGCCTGTCGGCCGCCCTCTATGGCGAGATCACCCTGGCCGACGGCGCGGTCGAGCAGGGCAACTTCCCGGACTACGACGCGGTGCGCCTGGCCGATGCGCCGGCGATGGCGGTCCATCTCGTCGACAGTGGCGCCTCGGTCATCGGCGGCGTCGGCGAGCCCGGCACGCCGCCGATCGCGCCGGCGGTGGCCAACGCGATCTTCGCCGCGACGGGAAAGCGCCTGCGCAGCCTGCCGCTGCGCTTGGCCTGAGAGCCACCTTCCGGGCGGACCATTTCGCGACACAGATGGTTGTGCCGCGGAGTGTGCCGGACCCTGTGCCACGGATCGCACCCAAGTCCCTGAGCGGGCAGGCGAATCGCGCCCCGATCGGCTGTGCCACCTCGCCCGGCTGTTCGGTATCATCGGTGTTCGCCTCTTTGCACCCGCTCGCGGCCTTGCTCCGGCTACACCACCATCAGGGGCACGACCGGCGCAGGACCTGTCGGGACAAAGAAAAACGCCCGAGGACGGGTCCGGCGGGCGTTCGGGGCGGTGGATACAAAACACCCACTCTATTGAGATTCCTAGCAAAAACCTGCTGAACTTGCAAATATTTCAGCGAGCCCGCCTCATCGCGGCATCTTCCGCCGCCAGCGCAGCGTGTCCTCGATCTGCGTGGCGAGGTCGCGCGTCGGTTGCCAGCCCAGTTCGCGGCGGGCCTTTGCGATGTCGCCGACCAGCTTGGGCGAGTCGCCGGGGCGGCGCGGTCCAACGCTGTGCGGCACGGCGGTGCCGGCGATCCGAGCCGTTTCCGCAATGGCCTGCCTCACGCTGTAGCCGGTTCCCGAACCAAGGTTGAAGACCTCGTGAATGCCGGCCATCGGCGCCGTCCCCAGCCAGTCGAGGGCCTTGAGATGGGCCTGCGCCAGATCGCTCACGTGAACGAAGTCGCGAACGCACGACCCGTCCGGCGTCGGATAGTCCGTGCCCAGGAGCGTGAGCGCCGGTCCGAGCCCCAGGGCCGCATCGGCGGCGAGCGGCAGCAGATGCGTTTCGGGGTCGTGCGCCTCGCCGATCTCGCCGCCGGCATCGGCCCCCGCAGCGTTGAAATAGCGCAGCGAGGCTGCCCGTAGCCCGCGCCCGGCGGCGGCGGTCAGCGCCATTTCGACGCGCGCCTTGGACTCGGCGTAGGGGCTGATCGGTGCGAGGGGATGGGTCTCGGCCAGCAGGTCGGTCCGGGGGATGCCGTAGACCGCGCAGGTGCTGGAAAAGACGAAGGCCTCGACGCCGTGGCGGAGCGCGGCGGCAATCAGCGCGTTGGTCTTGCCCGCGTTGTTGGCGAGGTAGCGCTCCGGCTGCCTGACCGATTCGCCGACCTCGATGTAGCCGGCGAGATGGACCACGGCGGTCGGCCGATGACGGGCGAAGACGGCGTCGAGGCGGGTGGCGTCGCCAATGTCGCCGCGTTCCAGCGGGCCCCATTTCACCGCCCACGCGTGGCCCTTTTCGAGAGTATCGTAGCAGACCGGGACGGCGCCCGCATCGGCCAGTGCCTTGCAGACGTGGCTGCCGATGTAGCCCCCGCCACCCGCAACGAGAACGGTACGATTCACGAAATGTCTCTGGAAATGGTGCCGGGTGAGGGATTTGAACCCCCGACCTTCGGTTTACAAAACCGCTGCACTACCACTGTGCTAACCCGGCATTTTTTCTCGTTTTCAACGACTTAGGTGAACTCGGTTGAAGGTTCAGGTTCATCATAGGTACATCGCCTCAAGGCGGTGTCTCTAGTCCAAAGTCATTGTAGCACAAGGGGAAAGTGTCTTGGGTACGCGCCACGCATCGTGCCCTGGCGCAGGCCTTGGATCGCTGGGCGCGCAAGAAGCCGCCGCGCGCTTGACCTGCATCGCCGGCGAATCAGTGCGGCGGCGCTATCGTACTGGCTCGCCTGGTAGGTGATGCCGGCCAGCAGATGCAGGCTGTCGAGTGGTGGCCGCTGCCAAGGGCTTGTTGGAGTTGCCCACGCGGTCATTTTAGATCTTCCTCTGATCGAGGGAGGTCTTTGGATGTCGCAGCCGGCCTCTGGGCGCGCACTGGATCTAAGCCAACTACATGGGCCTGACGCGACGAGGAGCCGCCCGCACAAATTGCAGTTGAAGTGTGCATATCCCGCATCCTAAAGTTGGAGACGAAATTCGCGCGCGTCGGGCCTCGGCCGCCGACTGTTTAGGAGGGCTTGAAGCATGACAGCTGTCCTGAATTCGACCTTTCTCGACTCCTGGGGCAACAATCTCGTCACCTCGCAGCAATACCAGCAGCTCCTGCAGCCCACGTCCGTGGCGGAAGCATGGGGGGTCCTAGGCGAACTGTTCTCCCACGCCAAGGTCGCCAGCGACGGCACCGGTACCCTTGTGCCGGCCACGGTCGTCGCTGCGGAGCAGACCGCCACGGTCACGTTCGGGCTAATGGTGGATCGGGCCAACAACAACAATCCGGACTCGCTGCTGAACAGTGACTGGCACGTGCGGCAGGTGGCCCTGGCGGACCAGGCGACCATCTGGACCACCTACGGCGCCGACCTGACGACCTACAATGCCGTGGTGGCCGCGGTGCAGGCGATCGTCGGACCCGCCGCGCTTCAGGCGGCGACGGATGCCGGCTATGTCTCCAACGTCCAGGACCGCACGATCTGGATGACCCTCACCGCAAGCGAGTTCGAGAGTCTGTTCGGAACCCAGCTTCTCAGCGTGCAGAGCGGGCCGGGCAATGCGCAGACCGACAGCGATATCGCCCAGTTTGCACTTGCCTGGACCGGCAACCTCACTCTGCCGGACGACGCCAATGGCCAGCTCATCGCCGCCAGCCTCGCGGGTCTCTGGTGCGAGCAGAACAACAATGGGATCGACGACGGGTTCAACATCCGCAATCCGGCGGTGATGGAGACGACGGGCGTGACGCTTGCGAGTGGACCGCTCGGCGTCGGCAATTCCGCCCCTTTCAACGACAAGGTTGACGACAGGGTCCATGTGACCCCGACGGCGTTGACCGGAACCTACAATTTCCCGCTCGCTGTAGATGCCGGCATCGAGACGCCGGCGATCGCGCTCATCGAGGGCAACATCGCGCTCCAGAACAATCTGTTCACCGCCTACAACGACTATCGCGCGCACATCGATCTCCCCGTCGTGTCTTCCGACGAGTTCGTGGTCGTTTCCGGCCCCGACAACGGCACGCAGAGCAACGGCGAACTCACGATGGACATTTCGATCGTGGCCGGCGCTGCGCCGACGAGCACCCAGCTCCTCTATGCCACCCTTGGCGGTACGGCCTTCAACGCCTATCAGCAGGCATTTTTCGACAGGACCAACAAGCCCGGCATCGTGAGCTCGTCCGAAGCGATACTCGGCCAGCCGACGATCAACTCGCCCTTTGCGGCTGCCCTCCAGCAGCTCTTCATCGATGGTGCTCTAAACAACGTCTCAGTCCATATCGCCGCGGGCGACTCGGGCTCCAGCGCGAACCTCAGCAACGGCGTCGCCAACGTCCTGAGTTCCCTTGCGCCGGCGATGGCTCTGATCGTCGGCGGAAACTCGCTGGCCGACCTGAACACGGCGCAGTCAGATCCGACGCTTTCGAGCTACGTTGCCCTGGCGCTGCAGAACGATGCCGCCACCATCTTCCAGCTCGTGGCCTCGGGCCTTACGACGTTGCCGGCCAATCTCGCGAACGCGCCGTCGGCCGATCCCGCCACCAGCCTGGTCGCGATGTTTCAGAGCGTGTGGAATGCTCTGGACGTTTCGCTGGCGAGCTCGTCCCCTCAGCCTGTCACCCTTCCGCCGAATACGCTCGCCGTCGGGCTCGGCGCGCATCTCACCAGCTCGGGCGGCGTTGACATCAGCCAGGCCGTTCCGCTCTTCCAGACCGCCTTCGGACTGACGCCGACGAGTTCGAGCGGGACGGGCCGCGGCACGCCCGACGTGTCGGCCCTGTCGGGCGGCGATACGAGCTACGCCGTGCTGAGTGCGGACTACGTCGTCAATCTGTCCGGCAATATCTTGTTCAACAATGGCGGCACGAGCGCCGCGGCGCCGCTCTGGGCATCGCTGACCGCGCAGTTCAACGCGATCTTCGCCGACCAGCACCTGCCCCAGCTCGGCATCTACAACGACCTGCTCTACACCGCGGCGGCCATCGCCCCGGCGTCGTTCAATGACATCGTGCTCGGCAACAACACCACCAGCTTCTACACGTCCGTGGCACAGACCGATTACTATAATCCCAGCATCTACGGCCAGAACAATCCCGGCGGCCAGAACAATCCCGGCGCCTACATCGTGCCGACCGGAGACGGCTACCAGGCGGGGACCGGTTACGATCACGCCAGTGGCCTGGGCAGTCCCAATGGTCTCGTGCTCGCGCGTACCCTGACGGCGGTTGCCCAGGCTCAGAGCCATTCCAATGCGCCGGCGGTGATGAACGCCGTCGATGCCTTGACCGGCACGAGCACGGTGGCGCAGACGCTGCTGGTGCAGAACAACC
>Ga0082335_1000890_pt1 | contig 69402 bp, 62 predicted proteins | sample Subgrocontami58m_FD_72375 | JGI IMG/M metagenome (GOLD analysis project Ga0082335, IMG submission 72375) | Subsurface groundwater microbial communities from S. Glens Falls, New York, USA - GMW37 contaminated, 5.8 m (SPADES assembly) (version 2) ... | reverse complement strand
CGACCGTCTGGATCCTGGTCTGCGATCATCTCAAGCACATCCTCGCCGGCATTGGCCCTCCTCGCGTGCATCGGCTCCTCCAAAATCATACAAACGGAATCGGCTAACTGAGGTTTTTAGGTTGATTGCAGCAGCGCCAGCCCGGTTACAGAGTCAGCCCATCCGGACACGGATGCGTTCGTGTCAATGGGGATCGGCATGCGGCAAGCCGCGGACTATCGCCGTTTCGCGCAAAGTGTGATCGACGAAAAGCTGTCTAACAAGAAGCCCGCACGCGATCCACGTCGCTCTGGATTCAGCCCGGCCGAGTTCTTCTTTGACGTAATCAAGTTCGGCGCACATTTGTCGATGCAGCGCGGCGTGGCCCTTGAGCAGCGGGTAACCGATTTGCGCAAAGAACCGTTCCTCGCTCTTGAAGTGAATCGATGCCTCGCGCGCGATGCTCTTGAACACCGCCCGGATGACCCTCGCCTGCCTTCCATCCGCGATGGCCTCGTTAAAGGCATTCACCTGCGCGAAAAGGCGCTGGTCCGCGGCGTCCATTGCCGGGATGCCGAAGCCCATTGCGTCAGTCCAGTCGATGAACCATTGCGATTTTTCCATCTACACACCCGGCACCAATTTAGGACGGGACGGGCACCGACGCGAAGCATTGATGATCCCGGCATAGGCGGGTGCCGAACGCAAGCTTGGTAGCCGAAGATCCAGCCGTTGCTGCCGAGCGATCACCTTCCTGCCGCTGACGCCCTCCCCCTCCTCACCGTATGCCAACGCATCGAGCAACAGCGCACCCGCTGCCGCCCGACATTGGAGGACATTTCGCCGGTTAAGCGCCACTGTTAACGCCGTATTCATGCGTACGGCACGATGCACATAGCATGCCAACTGGCCCGGCAACGGCAACCGTCTGAAAATCAAAGTGCCAGCTCTGGGTTTGCGCCTGCGCGCTATGGCGGTTACACAAAATATGGGGGATATTCCCCACCGGATTGGGGATGGCTCCGGGGCAGAGCGCGCAAGTGCACGTGCTGCCTCTGGGCTTGGTTTCGGCATTCGCACATCGCAGCCTTGCGCGCGGATTCGCGGGCGATTCACGGAATTCCGCCCAACCGCCCACTACAGTTCGGCCGGCGCAAGGAGTTGGGTTTTGCCCTAACGACATCCTTTGCCGAAATAACGCTTCCCTCCAACGCGCGTGAAGATGGAATGCAGCTTCATATTCGGGGACCGTTTTCCGACCGCCCGGACCGCTCCGTCCTGGTCTATCGCGGTTGAACTACGATTTGTTTTCAGCTCTTGGCAATCAGGGTCGGGATCGCGACCGGCTTTTCAGGTGCATGCTGCGCACGCACTGACCGGTCGTCATCGGACAGCTTTTTGATGTCGCCGCTGATCTCGCCGCCTTCCTCGACGACGAGCTTGCCGTAGCGAATCTTCCCGGATACTCTGCCCGTTGCGTACACCTTCATGCATACCCTGGCGGCAAGCTCGCCGCAAAAGACACCGTTGATTTCGGCGATGTCAACGCCGGCGGTGCCGGAAAACGTGCCGGTCGGCGCGATCCGTATCGTCCGACTGTCCATAGTGGCCTCTACATGGCCTTCGACGACCAGCGTATCGCAATCCGTAATCTCCACGCCCTTCAACTTGATGTTCGGACCGACAATTAACTGGCTGCCCTGTGCCTCGTCGCCCGTTGGCGCGGTCGGGACCACATTTGGCGCGGGCGCGGCCACACTTGGCGCGGGTGTGGCCACAGTGTGATTCGCTTCCTTGCGCGTATCCTCGGTGGGGGGCGCCACGCTGGGCGCTAGCGCGTTGCGTACCTGCGCGGCGGGACTGTCGAATTCGCTCGATTGGGGGCTCTTCTGCTTTTCGTCCCGTTTTTCATTGCGTCGTCCAAAAAATCCGTCGCGTTGCAGCATGAAACTCTCCTATTTAGTAAAGTCAGACTTGGGAATTCCGGTTCGCCAAAGGGCCGCGTGCAGACCCGCTCTGGCAATCACACAAGCATGACTGCAATATACGTGCCGAAACGATATGTTGACGCGGATTCATGGGCTTGGCGGAGCGTGACATGATTTCGCTACGCAATTGGCGCTGGAACTGTCGCCATTACGCGACACCGGCTCAGACCTCTCGCGCAATCTACTGCCAATTCAGGAAAGGCAGCGACTTCCGCGCACGAAGCCGGTAATGCAGCGCCGAAGTATCTGGCAGCATCGATTGGATACGCCATGACCGAGCGTGCCATCGTGTCGATGGCTGCCGTGCGCGCGAAAGGTTCCCGTGATGCATTGCGAATTTTGTCTCCGGGAGATACCACCGGATTAGTGGCTATTGCGTCACGGCCGTCCAAATTGTCTGCTTCTAGCGACAATTGGCCCGTCCGAGATAACCCAGGAGTTGGATAGCCCGTTGAGTCGCCAGCGGGTCACACTGCCGTCATGGGCTTTGCTTCACGTAATACGCTCCTGTGCAAGGCCCGATGCGACTGCCGCCAATTCGACGCTGGTCCGCGTGACAGGCAGAGGAAGACACCACGGGGTGCCCGGCGGCACAAACCCGACCGGCTCGCATCACTGCGCCGATCTTGTCGGCAAAAACCATACTCGACATTCCGACCGCGGTTAGTTCCTCACCGAACGCGTAAACGGAAAGATCTTGGTGAAACCGAGTATGTCGGTGACCAGCAAGAGGACAAATATGAATACCAAGGTGCCGAGCACTTCGCCGCCGGCCGGAAGTGCGTCCAGACGGCTTGAGATTGCCGCCACCTCGTCGTCGCTCAGCGCCTCGGTGCGCGCCTGCGCCGCGGCCGCATCCACTCCGCGTCGTTCGAGCTGCGCGCGTACATCCTCTCGCGCGAGGAATGCATCGACCTTCAGTCTGCCGGTCAGCAACGGAATCGGCGCGCCCACCAAGTCGGTAGAAATCATCGCGCCATGCGCCGCCGGTAGCGGCAGTCCAAATGTGCACAGGCTGACGATAAGACAGCGGATGAGATTCTTCTTCAGCGTGTTCATGGTGTCTTTCCTCTTTTTCAAGTTCATATCCACGAATAAATTGCGGTCTTGCATAATACCCTGCGAGGCGTTAGAGGCGGCCAGCGTGGCTAAGTTCACGCGCGGCCGTCCCCTCCACACTTCGCGCGTCTAGTCATGTTCGGGTCGCTTTTCGGTGCGCGGCGCGATCGCACTCGCGTTGCCGTCAAACGGCACGCCATACATCGCCATAGCTCGCCTGTTTGGACTTGAGTCAGACGCGCAATTCAGTCTGCTCATGTCACAAGGGCAGCAGGTGCACGATGAAAAAGGTGCCGGCAAATGCCCAGATCACAGTCAGGAGATTGGACACGAAGTTGGGATGCACTCTGTCCAACAAGCGCTTTCCCAAGAGCAGCCCCAGTGCCACAACCGCCACGTAGTAATAACTCGTGGGGCGGTTGTCCATGACCAGCGCGATTCCGCTGTATAGCCAACCTCCGGGCTTGAACAGGCTCCACGCGATGCCGATGACGCCTATCCACGTCAGCGCATTCAGCATGGCCCAAATCACGGACTCGAAGCTCCAGCTCGCACGATATCTCATAGGTCTCCCCCTTCTTCGTTATAAAATATATCGACAGCGCGCCATAACGCCGCAGTCGATCTGCGCGGGGGCTCAGTCGACGTTAGCGCCGTCTGCAAATATCGAATCCGTCACGCCACCCCTGCGCGTATTGGGTGTCGGTTTTGAATCGTGCCGCATCTTTTCTTGTCGTCCCGGCGACGCTGCTACATCCGTCGGCATAACCGGATTTGAACGCTGGGGGAAAGCCCGCCAAATTCACATTAGCGCTCGCACCTGTCGGCGCTCGGCTTGCGCATGCCGAAAGCGTCGCAAGCGCAGCCAACGACACCAGCGCCGACCGCGCGTATGCAGGTTTCCAAAATGAGCGACGTTCGCGCAATCTATCGATGGTCATCATCAGGGGCTTGAATCTGCGGCAATGGAAAGACAGGCCCGCATAAAAGGATGGCGAGGCCGTGGGCTTCGAGAGCAGTGCTTGCAGTGCGATTTTATTAATGCGCAAACGAGTGCACCTCGGCAAATTTGAGAATATTTGAGACTATCCACTACCCGAACAAAGCCAGGAACAGCGCATCAACGATCCCACCCGCACTCAGCCTCCCAATTACGGATTGTGCAGTTGGCGTTCACCCGACGCGATAATCGCATCGTTAGTCAGCTTGACTATGGTGCCGTTGGTCAGTTGGACTCTCTCGCCCACAGTCACGCGCGGCTGACTCAGGTCGAAAATAATGCGATAGGTCCCGTCTTTCATGCGCAGGCGGACGATGTTGTAGGTCTTCTTCTTGACGGCCTTTTCGACGTTATTGCCGGCATAGACGCCCCTTGCGGCGCCGACCGGCGTGGCAGCGGTCCTACCATTGCCTGCCTGGTTGTGCGACAGAGCGCCCGCCGCGCCGCCGGCTACGGCACCAGGCGCAAGGCTGTTCCCGCGCACCTCACGCACGCGAATGGATTCCACCACTGCGCATTCGCTGCACGCACCGCTTTGTTCTGAGCGCGGGCGCATCACGTCAGCGATCATCGCTGACTGCGACGCGGTACCCTTGGCCGAATCGGCTTTCTCTTGCGATTGCGCTATCGGCAAGAATCCAGTCATGACAGCTATGCCAAATAGACTGAAGGTAATTACTGAGATCGCAGCAGCCACCGTCATCGGATAGACCACCACTCTACCCGCATCCATGGTCTTACTCCTATTTGGAAGAGGTTCTAGGCGCAACTGAACTGCCGGGCGCTGATGACGACGGTCGACGCCCGACGGTACCGGGGATAACTGCTAGCAATCAGCATGCCAATAGAGTTAATTGCGCGATATCAACGGACTAGGGCAGCAAGCGCGAATCGGAACCGCATGAAGTGTCGCCGTTTGGCGACGGCTGCATCCCCCAATGGCACAACCTTCAGACAAGTTTGAATGTCGGTCGCCGCCGGCAGGCGAACCCGCCCGCGACAGATTGGGTGGCGGTTATTGCTTGGGAGTCTTGAACAGCGAAGGATCCAGTTGATGGCGTTGCAGGAGCTTGTAGAATTCGGTGCGGTTACGTTTGGCCAGCCGCGCAGCGTGGGTGACGTTGCCGTCGGTAATCTTGAGTATCTGTGCCAGATAGTCACGCTCAAAGTCCTTTCTAGCTTCTTCAAACGAAGAAAAGGCTTCAGTCTGGTGATGAATTGCGTTTTGCACCATCGTCAGCGATATGATCGGCGCGGTGCTCAATGCCACGGTCTGCTCGACCACATTGGAAAGCTGCCGCACATTGCCCGGCCATGCGGATGTGACCAGCAATTCCATGGCCTCCGGCGCAAAGCCATTGATCTTCTTATGGTACTGCTCGACTAGCCGCGTCAGAAAGTGCATGGCCAGCAGCGGGATATCCTCGCGACGTTCTGCCAGCGGCGGGAGACTCAAGGAAACCACTTTGAGTCGGTAATACATATCCTCGCGGAACGTCCCCGCCGCGATCTCCGCCTCGAGATCGCGATGGGTCGCCGAAATGATGCGCACGTCCACAGAAATCGTTTGTGCGGAACCCACCGGTCGCACCTGTCGATCCTGCAGCACGCGCAGCAGTTTCACCTGCAGTGGAACGGGCATGTCGCCGATTTCGTCCAGGAACAAGGTGCCGCCATCAGCTTCCTGAAACAGGCCCGCGTGGTCGCGGATCGCCCCGGTGAACGCACCCTTCGCATGTCCGAACAACTCTGTCTCGAGCAGCTGTTCGGGTATGGCGCCGCAATTGACCGCCACAAACGGTCGGCTGCGGCGCGGACTGGTCTGATGGATGGCGCGCGCCAGCAACTCCTTGCCCGTGCCGCTCTCGCCGTAGATGAACACGCTCGCGTCGCTCGCCGCGACCAGCTTGCTTTTATCGATTACAGCCTTCATTGCGGCGCTGCGCGTAACGATGGCCTTGTAGGCGCCATCCTCCTGTGCGTCTTCTGCGATCGAAGACTGTCCGCCGCTGATGGCCAACGCTTTTTCCACTTCCTGCAGCAACACTTTAGCGTCGAAGGGTTTGGTCAGGTAACCGAATACGCCGCGTTTGGTGGCTTCCACAGCGTCTGGAATCGTGCCGTGCGCCGTCAGGATTATCACGGGCAACGCCGGATTGGACTTATGCACTGCCTCAAACAAGCTCATGCCGCCCATACCTTCCATACGCAAGTCGGTGACCACCAGTTGTGGGTGAGACACCGCAAGCTGTGACAGCGCCTTCTCTCCGCTATCTGCGGTCGTGACCTGATAGCCCGCGGCATTGAGTCGTATCGACAAAAGCCGCAGCAAATCCGGATCGTCATCGACGATGAGTATGTTGGAGCAGGCTGTGTTCATTTCTTCTTCATCGGGCGCGCTCGTTCACGCTCCATCAAAGTGCCTTCCATTGCCTTCAGGGCATCGAGCTTTTCCTGCAGTTCCTCTTCATGCCGTTGCTGTTCCTTCAATTTCTGGGTCAGGCCTTGCATACCGTTTTTCAGGTCTTGCATGACGACTCTCATACCTTGCATGCCGTCTTCCAGTCTTTTTTGCTCCGTCAAGACGGCATTAAGCAATAGAGCAAAGGCGCCCAGCGGAGAAGGCCCGGCGTTGTCCTTGAGCAGCGGATCGATCAGGATCAGCCCCTGGGCGATTTCCGCGGAGGAAGCATTGGGTAAAATCGCAAACAACACCAGTTGCAGCCGGACAAAATCACTTTTGTCCAGGGCGAACCCTTGGCGCACGCGCTCGTATTCCTTGCTCAGTTCCGGCTCCGGAAGCTTCTTGATCTGTTCGAAATATCGCAGCAGCGTCTCCACTTCACTAATCTTGATGATCTGCGGCCTCGGCCGAGGCACTTCGACGACCGCGGCCGGCTTCTGCGGTGGCTTCACCGTGTAGGTGCCGCAGCCCGCGAGTCCGGCACTGAGCCACAATACCATGCATGCCAGTATTCCAACGCGCATCATGCCACCGCTTCGCTTTGAACCTTAGGCAAGGTCACCTGGAAATGCGCGCCACCCGCCGGATTATCGACGATCTCGATCGTGCCGTGATGCGCGATCGTATACTCCCAGACTATGGATAATCCCAGCCCGGTGCCTTGCACGTGCCCCGCATGCTTGATCTGTCCCTGATAAAAAGCATCGAACACCTTGTCCCTGTCCTCCCGGGCAATGCCGGGGCCCGAGTCGGCCACGTCCAATATGACATGTTCATCCTGCTCGCGCGCAGCGATGCGGATACGCCCGCCGGCGGGTGAAAATTTGACGGCATTGGATACCAGGTTATCCACGATGATGCGAAGCTTTTCCGCGTCCACCTCCAAAGTAATGCCTGGACAGTCCAATTCCAGGCGCAATCGATTCGTCAACAGCGCCAGTTTTTGGGCGTGCACAACTTTGGTGATGATTGTCCTCATCTGCACTGACGAGATATTGAGGTCGGTCTTTTGAAATTGCACCGTATGGTAGTTGAGCAAGTCCTCTATCAGCTTTTGCAGCCGAACACTGTTATGGCAGAGAATGCCGCTGATCTCCCGCTGGTTGCCGTTGAGTGGCCCGACGCGTTCCTCCGACAAGAGTTCCGCCCCTTCGCGCAAAGCGGTGAGAGGCGTCTTCAGTTCATGGGAAACATGCCGCATGAACTTGGTCTTTTGCTCTTCCAGCTCCACCAAGCGCAGGCGCAACCAGTCAAGTTGCTTTCCTAAACGCTCCAGATCCTGAGGACCTTCCACGGTGATTTGCTCGGAGAACGCGCCTTCGCCCAGACGCCGGATCGCCGCGTCGATCTGCCGGATGGGCTTGGCGATCAATGGGGTGAATCCCAACACCAGCAAGAACGCCACCGGCAGCAGACCAAGGAGTTGCCAGACGACGATCCGCTGCGCTCTTTCAGCAACCTCCTGCATGCTTTGCACTTCGCGATCCACCAATGCTGCCCCTTGGGCATCGAGCGTCTTGGCTAGTTCCGACAAGTCGACAAAATCTTCCACCGCCTCCTTGATCATGGCTCGACTCATTTCGACGGACGAAATGCGTTGATACAACTCCCGCGTGCCGAGAACCAATTGGTTCAACAAGCTCATTTGCTCGTGTCCCAGGGACAACCTCTGCAATTGTCCCGCCGTCTCTTCGAACTGGCGATGGCTCAAGTCGAAGCGCGCCAGTATCGGGCGATCGCCCAAGATCATGAACTGGCGCGCACTGCGCTCCATGGCGGTAAGTTGCTCGACCAGCATGCGGCTGTTGCGCGCAGCCTGCACCGCCTGATAGACGGCTTTCTGGCTCTGCCCGGCAAGGCGATCCACCGATACCGCGTTATTGACCAAAGCTGCGACCAGTGGCAACGCAACCAGCGAAAAGCCCACAAAGAGCAGCTTCAGAAATGAGTTTGGATAATACAGATGCAATTGCATAGCATTCCCAACCAGCCGCGGGTTCTTCTACGAGGGGAAAAGAACTAGTTTACTTGTTTTGTCGCGAATCGAGCGACAAGCACCTTACGGGCCCTAGCCGACGCACGGCTCGGATGGCAAAACGAACAATAAACGCTTTAAAACATGATGTTGCATAGACAGTCGCAGCAGATTTTGGATTATCCCGAATAAGATCAGAGCGGGCCATGCAACCGCCAATAGGACCACGACGGACTAGGACGACCATGAGCTTCACCAAGCCTGCGGAAATCGGCGCAAATTCTGAGATCCGGGAAACGCAGCGGCCTGCGAACAACGATCCGCAGCCCGTGTTTATTCCCAAGCGCACGGGACTTTTTGCGGGCAGCTATGATTTTCGCTCGGCGCGGAGCCAGGCCAGGAAGAATCCTAGTCCAGTCGGATGCCGGACGCCTTGACGATTTTGCCCCATCTCGCCACTTCGCTCTTGATCAGGGCGCCGACTTCCTCCGGCGTGCTGCTCCTGGGTTCGACCCCGATACCGGCGAGCCGGGTCCTGACGTCCTTGCTCGCCATCGCCTTGACCATTTCGCGGTTCAGTGCGGTAACGATCGGTTTGGGTGTTCCGGCGGATGCAAGGATGAAGTAAGCCGCGGTGACATCGAGCGCGGGGTAGCCCGCCTCGACCAAGGTCGGCACGTCGGGCAGTTCCGCCGCGCGCTTCTCGCCGGCGACTCCCAACGCTGTCACCCTGCCCGATTTCGCGTACGGCAGCACGCTATTCAAGGGCGCGAACCAGATTTCGACCCGGCCCGAGAGGACATCGGCCTCGGCGTCGGCGGCCAGCTTGTTGGGGATCATCACGATGTCGATGTTCTCCCCGGATTTGAGCATCTCCCCCATGAAATGCGCAATGCTGCCTATGGTGCCCGTGAAGTTGAGCTTGCCTGGACGGGATTTGGCCACCGCAACCAGCTCCTTCATGGACTTCGCGGGGAATGTCTTGAGCACTGCCACAGAGTAGGCCAAGGTTCCGGCGAGGGATACAGGGGCGAAGTCCTTGAGAAAATCATAGCGCACCTTGGACAAGTGCTGATTGATGATCTGGCTGGTGCTCGCGATGACGATAGTGTAGCCGTCCGGCGCTGACTTGGCGGTCGCTTCCAAGCCGACCCCGCCCGTTGCCCCTGCCCGATTGACGACCACCACCGGATTACCCCAATTTTCGCTTATGTTGTTCGCGAGGATGCGCGCGATCGCGTCGTTGCCGCTGGTCGGTCCATAGGGAACAATAAAGGTGACCGGCCGGTTCGGATAGTTTTGGGCATGCGCCGCATCGGCCCCCACACCAAATGCCGCGAGCGCCATTAGCAAAACAACTATGCGAGATATCCACTGTTGAACGTTCATGCTATTACTACTCCGTTACGAATTGACGAATAATTTTGCCCGCGCTCTGATGGAGAAGATCCGGATCCGGGCCATAATCCGGAATCCCGAGATAGATGTGGGCAGGACCGTGCAAGCCGCACCAACAGTCCCGCCTGTACCCGCTACGGTTTGCCGCCCGACGCGCCGAAATGCGCCGCGGACCCGCTCTCTCTTACATCGGCGATGCCCCGCTGCCAAGTGGATGTCTTGCCGCTGAAGCCGATCTGCGCGCGCTTTTCCAGCCAATAACCGTGGTTCGCCGGCACAGTCACGTACGGCCTGTCCAGACCCAGTTTTTCGGCGGCGTCCAGCGGCCAGTTCGGATTGTGCAAAAGCTCCCGACCGAGCGCGACCAGATCCGCCTGCCCGGCCTGAAGAATTTGCTCGGCCTGATCGGCGTGGATGATCAGGCCCACCGCCATGGTCTTGATTTCGGCTTGCGCGCGAATCCGCGCGGCATAGGGAACCTGGTAGCCATACCCCGGCGACGTGGCATGCACTGCGATGGATTGGGTCGACATGCCGCCGCTTGAGCAATCGAAGACGTCCACACCTTTGGCCTTGAGCACGCGCGCCAGCGTCACGCTGTCATCGATAGACCAGCCGGCTTCGTCCACTGCGGACGTGCGAAAGAACAACGGCTTGTCTTCAGGCCAGGATTGGCGTACGCGCTCGATCACTTCTACCGCGAAGCGCATGCGCTTGTTCAGTGATCCGCCGTACGCATCGTCGCGCTGATTGGCATAGGACGACAAGAACTGATGCAGCAGATAGCCGTGCGCGCCATGGACGTCCAGGACGTCGAATCCAGCCAGGTGGGCGCGCGCGGCGGCCGCACCCCAAGCTTCAATCTGCTCCTGGATATCACGCAGTGTCATGGCACGCGGCACGCTCGCCGTGGGCCCCGCGGCAATCGCGCTCGGACCGATCAGTTCCCATTGCTCGCCGTGGTCAACCCCGGGGTGGCTGCCGAGCGGTGCCCTTCCCTCCCACGGCAGCTGATTGCGCGCCTTGCGTCCCGAATGCCCCAATTGAATGCCAACCGTCGCGCCGTACGATTTGACAATCGATGTAATGCGCTTGAGCGGCTCGATGAATTCATCCTTCCACAAGCCGCAGTCCCGCGGCGTGGTGCAGCCGCGCGGATCGACCTTGGTCGATTCCATGAACACCAACCCAGCCCCGCCCACTGCAAATTTTGCGAGATGCGCTATGTGCGAATCGTTTATGAACCCGTTTTGCGCCGAATAGGTCAACATCGGTGACAAAACGATCCGATTCTTCAATTGCACACCACGTAAATCAATGGCCGAAAACAACCGACGTTGCATGACAGGCTCCCGGGCTATGCCGATTTGATGATGAATGACAGGCTGCGCACGATTCAGTGCGACGCCGAAGTTCTTGCGGAGTTACGCTTTCAATATGCGATGCGGGTAAATTAGCGGCATTTCTCAGGCTGCGCGAAAACTACCGCATGCGCCAAAGCATGTCAAGGTTGAGCATTGTCCTGGTTGAGCATTGTCCTGGTTGAGCATCGTTCTTGACTGATGTCGCGGGTAGTTGCGTTGGCCGCAACCAGAAATATCCGCGGACATCGATGTGCACCGCGCGCACCTGCACGCCGCCGGTTCGACGGCGCATCGGCGAGAGCGACACCGACGAACCATGCGCTATTTGTCGAGCCAGATATCCTCGTAGCGGAAATGCGTGTAGACGGAATTGCCACCACGAACAATATTCTTCACGTAGGGTTGCCAACACTGCCCACTCACGGTGCCGTGCAATATCGGACGGACCGCCGCCATCTGCAGCCTGCGCTCGATCTCCTGTACGAGTTTCTTTCTCTTCGCCGGATCGATCGTGGATGACTGCTCGTCTATCATGCCTTCCGTGTGCTTGTCGCAATACTCGGTGTAATTGCGCAGCGACCCGCATTTATAGCCCTCGTAGAGTATGACGTCGGGATCGTCAATCGCCATCGACGATCCCCAGTAGGAAATCTCGTAGTTCGAGCGCGACGAGACGCGCTGCGTCCACACGCTGATTTCGACGGCATCCATGGTGGCTTCAATGCCGATTTTTCGAAGCTGGTCGATGACAAGTATCGTCGCTTGCGTCATGATGGGCCGGTTCACGGCCATCATCTTCAGCTTGAGCGGCTTCGACGGCGAATAGCCCGCGGCCTGCATGAGTTCACGCGCTTCGCGCAGGTTCTTTTCCAAATTCGGCCCATATCCGGGAGCATCCGCCAATTGCTTCATCGTAAGACCCCATGAGCCTACGGGCGGAGGCAGGAATACTCCGCCTGTCTGCGCCCTGCCTCCGCTCAGAACGTTATTGATCGCTTTGCGGTCAATCGCGAGCGCGATCGCAAGGCGCAAGCGCGGGTCCTTGAGCACCTCGAACTTCGGGTTGATGAGCAGCTGGCCCAGACTCAGCCCCTGACCGAGATTGCAAATCGCTTTCGGAGCCTGCGACTTGATGTCCTTCTCAATTTCTGGACCTACGTCCAGCAACACGTCGAACATTCCGGTCACGAGCGAAAGCACGCGCGTCGCTTGATTCGGAACGAGTCGGTAATCGATGCCATCGAGGTAGGGCTTGCCCTTCTTGAAGTAGTCGGGATTTCTGACGAGCCGGATGATTTCTCCCGGTTTGTTCTCCGCGACTTTGAATGGACCGGTGCCTATGGGCTTCTGGCGCATCGTGCGCCCGTCGACATGACAGGGGTAGACCGCCGACCAGCCGTTCGCGAGAAACGACAGAAAAGAAGGCTGCGGGCGCTCCAATGTGAAGCGGACTTCGTACGGTCCGGGGACCGTGACCTCCTTGAGGTTCTCATACCAGTTCTTGCGCGGACTCTTGCGCCATCCCATGTCCTTTTTGCCGGTTAGCGTATCCCAGGTGCATTTCACATCCGCGCTGGTGAACGGCTTGCCGTCGTGCCATTTCACGCCCTCGTTCAGCTTGAACGTGAGCGCGCGTCCGCCGTCCGACCAGGCCCACGACTTCGCGAGGTCCGGCCTGATCGTCGATTCGTCGGTGCGGCTCTGTAGCTGGTCGTACAAGACGAGATTGTTGAAAACCGGCATGAAAGGCACGAGCGTCGAATTGGTAGTCTCTTCTTGTACAGAGGCGCTGGGAGGCTGGTCCCTCAGATAGCCACGCAGCGTTCCACCCGTCTTCTGCGCCAATACGGGCCCCGCGGCAAGGAGCACGGCAGCGAGAGCGAACGCGAAAACGCGCGCTTCGAACTTTACGCATTTCTTACAGTTCATACAGTCTCCTCTTCAAACTTCATAGCGTACGCGGGCACTCATTCGGGAGGCCCCCCTGCCGCCGGTCCTGGCCGGTAGACCGGCGCGCCTGGCAATCCCCAAGCGCCGCAGGCGCGGCGATAACCTGGCTGTGGTAATCGATGATCGTCTGCAACGCCTGCATCTAGTACTCCGGCCGGGCATGTCCTGGCAATCGATGCGGGGACCATATGCGGCAAAGCGTGCGTCTGCAATACCATTCCGGCAAACGGAACGCAGCCGATTCATGGCGACCGCGGGCCAAACTGAAAACGTCGCCGCCGACGCGTGCGCAAGCCCGGCTCGACGAAATCGAGCTCATCCCCGGCTGCGCGAGCGCGCGAACATCCCCATCCAGAACATATTGGCCTGGCTCACATCGGCATCGTACTTGCGCACGAACGCAAGCTTCCCGTCGTCACCGATGCGGAACACCGACAGTCCGCCCGGCACGTTCCTTACCTTGTCGCCATCGCGCACGTTGCGGGTTGTCATGTTGGCTGCGACCAGGATCTTGCCGCTCGGATCGATGTGGAAGGTGCGCACGTGCATGCCGCGCGTGTCCTCGGTCTGGATGAGCTTTGGCTCGCCGGTCTGTGCATTAATCGAGTAGGCGGCAATCGTGTTCTCCGCGCCGTTGAATACCTTTTCGCCATGGAAATCGACGGTGCCGTCGGCGCGATTGGAGACGTAGACGAAGCGCCCGTTCGGGTGCACGTGAACGGCGCCGACGAGTTGCCGCGGTTTTTCCGCATCAGGCCGCGCCAATGCCGTCTTGCGGAACTTCGGCCCCTCGATGGTCTTGCCCAGTTCGAATAGCGCCACCTCGTTCTGCCGCTCGATCGACATATACATCCATGGCTTGAACGGGTGAAAATCCACATGCCGCGGGCCGAAGCCGTAGCCGCCGTTCGGGGCGATGGTCTGCCGATGCGCGAGCTTGCCGTCGCGGTAGTCGAATACGTGCAGCGAGCCCGGATCCTCCGGTTTGCCGTTCTCTGCACTGGTTCCGCGCACCGGAAGAATCACGCGATCGTTCGACGGCGTGACCATGACCTGGTGCGCGGTTTTCTCGAGCTTGAACGCGTCCTGCGGGATTTCCTCGCCCAGGGTGCCGTCCTCGCGTATGCGGTGCACACTCACGCAACTCGGCGCGGGGTAGGCAATCAGCAGATAACGTGAGTCACGATCGGTGCAAGTGTGTACGGGCCGCCATTGCAGCGGAACCGGCTCGCCGTGGAACGAAAGCGCGCCTGCCGCGTCCATGCGCAGCGCGCAGGCGAAGTGCCGCGTGCCGCTCTTGCCGGGGCCACCGTCGCTGCAGGCGGCGTAGATGAACGGCTTCGTGGCATGGCGCCACGTGTATTGCATGCCGACGGGCAAATCGAGAGAACTGCGCTCGGTGAGCACGGCCGCGTCGATATCCAGGTCATATTGCGTGAGTCGGGCTCCGATGGCGGCGTAGACGGATACTTCGTCCATATTCATTTCCCCATATGCGAATTGATCAGCTGCGGCAAAGTATAGCCGTCGGGATAGGACTTGGCGACCACGCCTGTGACGCCACATCGATGAGATTGTCCGGAGTAACATAGCGTCCTCGCGCGCCGCGGACAATTGCGCCGCCGCGGTGCGTGATTTCTGGTCCGAATCGCTCGCGAGAGCGCCCAATCAAGGAGTGCCCCATGACATCGCCAAACACCGTGAGCGGCAAGCTCGCAGATTTTATCCACGACCTGAACATCGCGGAACTCCCCGCGGGCGTCATCGAGAAAGCGAAATTGCGCGTGCTCGACGGCCTCGGAACCGCACTCGCCGCTCACGGGCTGCCGGTGCCGAGCATGGCGCTCGCATTGGTAAAGGGCAATACAGGTCCCGCCAGCGTCATCGGCTATCCCGACTCGCTGCCACCGATCGACGCCGCGTTCGTGAACGCGACGCTCGTCAATGGCCGCTCTCAGGACGATTTCCTGCAGAAATCGCACGCGGGCGCAGTCACGCTACCCTCGGCGCTCGCGCTTGCGCAGGCAAACGGTCGTTCGGGCGCCGACGTGCTCGAGGGCATCATCGCAGGCTATGAAGTCGTGGGTCGCATGTACTTGGGCGCCCCGGGCATGCTGCCGCGCTTTCGCGCCACCGGCGTAGCGGGCACGGTGGGCGCGGCCGCGACAGCTGCCAAGCTCTTGGATCTGGATGCGCCGCGCGTGATGCATGCCCTCGGTGTCGCCGCGGTATTCGCGCACGGCTTCGGCCAGGGGTTTCTCTCGGGCACGAGCGAGGTGAAGCTCAACGTCGGCATGGCGAGCCGCAACGGACTCACCGCGGCGATGCTTGCGCAACATGGCGCAACCGCCTCCGCGCTCGCCTTCGAAGGCGATGCGGGATACTTCCGCGCATTCGACGGCACACTCGACCACGTGGACGAGGCCACCCGCGGTCTCGGGCAGCATTTCCTCATCGAGGACGCCGTGTACAAGGAATGCCCGGTGTGCCTCTTCACGCAGACGCCCATCGCGCTCGCGCGCAGCATCGCCGCGCAACTGGACCCGCGAAGAATCGACAAGGTGATCATCACCTCGCCCGAGCTCACACATACCAACCCAGGCTTTACCAACGTGGCGCCTTACAGGACGCACCTGCAGGCGGTGGTGAGCGCGCGGTTTTGCACCGCTGCGGCCCTCCTCGGCCGCCCGGTGGAAGACCACGATTATTACGACCAAACCGAAGATGCCGAAGTGCTGCGCCTGGCGCAGAAGATCGAGCTGCGCCTGCGCGCAAGCGATAGCGAACGCGTGGACATCGAAGTCGTGCAGGGCGAGCGCGCCATACGCGCAAGCGGCATCGAGGCGGAAACGCTGTTCCCGACGCCGGAGAAGGTGATTGCAAAATTCACGCGCATTACCGGGGAGCTGCACGGTATCGAGCGCCAGTGCATCATCGATGCGGTGATGGCGCTCGAGCGCATCGGAGCGATCGGCGATCTGACCCGGTTGTTGCGGCCACAGACGCAGACGACAGGCCAGACGGCGTGAACGCACGCGGGAGCCGGCATGCACGCGCTGCTACGCCTCGGCTGCGCCTCGCGGACTAAAACGATGCCAGCGCTTCCTCTTGGACCGAAGCCACAGCAGGAATTCCTGGGGCGCGCTCTCGCGGCAATCTGAACCGCGAGTTCAGGGTTTCGGCCCGATGCCGATTCCACATTGCCAGGTGGACGGACGGATGGCGGCGTTGGCGCTGCGCTTCTCCAACCAGTAGCCGGAGTTCGGTGGAACAATCGCAAACGCAGACGCGACGCCAAGCTTTTGCGCGGCGTCAAGTGGCCAGTTCGGATTGTGCAGGAACTCCCGCCCGATGGCTATCAGGTCAGCGCTTCCGGCGCGCAGGATGTCCTCGGCCTGGTCGGCGTGGATAATCATGCCCACGGCCATCGTCGTAACCCCGGCGGCAGCGCGAACGTCGCGTGCATGCTTGACTTGGTAGCCGTAGTTTATGGATTCGACCGGGGACGCCTGATCCAGCATGCCGCCCGTGCTGCAATCGACGACGTCGACGCCGCACGATTTGAGCATGCGCGACAAGGCGATGCTGTCCTCGATTGTCCAGCCGCTGTCGTCGACGGCAGAAATGCGGAAAAAGAGAGGCTTGTCCTGCGGCCAAGCGCGCCGGACGCGCTGCGCCACCTCGGCGGCGAACCGCATCCGGTTCTCGAGCGAACCGCCGTAGCGGTCGGCGCGCTTGTTCGCCACATTCGACAGGAACTGATGAATCAGATAGCCGTGCGCGGCGTGGACTTCTATCGCGTCGAATCCGGCCGCATGTGCACGTTCCGCCGCCCTACCCCAGGCCTCGACCATTTCGGCGATATCCGCGTGCGTCATCTCGCGCGGCGCCATGTACTTGTCCGAATGCGGGACGCCGCTCGGTCCGATCAGTTCCCATTCCTCTCCATGATCGACGCCCGGATAGCTGGCGAGCGGTGTCCTGCCCTCCCACGGAACTGCTCTGCGCGCTTTGCGGCCAGAATGGCTCAATTGGATGCCCGCGCTAGCACCGTAGCTCTTGATCAGGTCGACAATCCGGCGCAGCGGACCGATGAATTCGTCCTTCCACAGACCCAGATCTTTCGGCGTGGAGCAACCACGCGGATCCACCTTCGTCGATTCGAGGAAAACCAGGCCAGCGCCTCCTGCAGCGAATCGCCCGTAATGCATGAGATGCGTATCGTTGGCATATCCGCCTTTCGCCGCATAGGTCAGCATGGGCGCAAGCACGATCCGGTTGCGCAGCGTAATGCCGCGCAGTTTTATTGGCGAGAATAGCAGCGGAACGGCTGCGGTTTCCTGTTTTGGAATTGAGGTACTTGCTGTCGTCATGGTACTCCTCCCTATGTTGACATTTATCTTTGCGCCTGCGCTTTGGCTCTTGCGCAAGAACTTGCGCGCGGGCGCCAGAATCTTTTTCTCGCGTGCTTGCGTCAAGCGCCCAGATTAACCGCGCGCGCACATTGCAGCGCGCAATCGATGCTGCGCCGCTTCAGGCTAATGTCCGATCAGACGACTGATGACCGGCCAGTAGTTATCGCCAAATCCAGCCTCGATGGCTTTGGCAAACAGCGCGTCGACCCTCTTCGCGTTTTCAAGTTTGATCCCGGCGTCTTCGCCCAGACGCAATCCGTAACGCAAGTCCTTCTTTGCGTATTGCACCGAAAACGCGCGTAGCGGAAATTCGTCGGGCAAGACAGCCTTCATGCCGTGATTGCGCAGCGCGAAACTGTCTGCCGATCCGCTGGCAAGCGCATTGAACAGTACTTTCGGATCCACCCCCATGCGCTCGCCGATCACCTTGGCCTCGCATAGCGCAGTCACGATCTGGAAGAGCAGCATGTTGTTCATGATCTTGAGCACCTGCCCGCAGCCGACTTGCCCGCAAAGCGCGATGTCCGTCGCAAAGGTCGCGATGAGCGGCTTCACTTTTTCAAATGTTGCCGTATCCGAGCCGACCATGACCGCAAGCGTCCCGGCCTCAGCGGCAGCGCGCGTGCGCGCGACCGGTGCATCGATGAACACCGCCTTGCGCTCGGCGAACTCTTGCGCGAGGCGCCGCGTGGTGTCGACAGGCGACGTGCTGAGATCGACGACGATCTGGCCGGCCCTGATGGCCGCGAGCATGCCATCCTTCGCATGTGCGAGTTCGTCCACTGTTTCACCGGAAGGAAGCGACAGGAAAATGACGTCCGATTTCTCGACGACACCCCGCACCGAAGCGCCGTTGCGCACGCCCTGAGCCTTGAGCCGCTCGAGCGGGCTCGGATCGAGATCGAGCGCCACGACGTCGAGCTTCGACTTGACCGCCAGGTTGCGGCACATGGGTTCGCCCATGACGCCCAAGCCGATGAATCCGATTTGTTTGAAGCCGATGGCCATTTTTTCCTCCGCTCTGCAATTGATAGTATGTTCATTTGCCGGTCCAGGCCGGGTTGCTTCGCCTTCATCTGCCGCTACAGACGCAATCGAAATCGCTGAATCGGTTTCTTTCTATATCCGAAACTCTATCAGGAATGGTCCACGCCGCGCGCAGGCAGATCAAGAAGACGCTTACTCGATCTTGATGTTGGCAGTCTTGACGACCTTGCCGTACATGGCAAGGTCCGATTTCACCAGCGCAGTGAACTGCTCAGCCGTGGAAATGAACGGCTGCATCCCCTGACTCTCCAGCTTCGCCCGGACATCGGGCGCTGCCACGATCCTGCCGAACTCGGCCGAAAGTTTGTCGACGATATCCTTCGGGGTTCCGGCTGGAGCAAGGACCGCGTACCAGGTTTCCACGTCGAAACCCGGCACGCCGGCTTCGGTAAAGGTCGGCACCTGCGGTAGTGTCGCCGAGCGGCTCTTGCCGCTGATCGCGATGGGCTTGAGCTTGCCGGCCTTGATGTGGGGGAGCGCGTTATGGGGACCGATGAACCACAGTTGCACGCGACCGGCGAGCAGATCGGTGAGACCCGGCCCCGTGCCCTTGTAGTGAACGTGTTCCATCTTGACTCCGGCCAGGATTTCAAACAACACAGCCGCCAGATGGGTCTGTCCGCCGGCGCCCGAGGTCGCGTAATTGAGTTGCCCGGGCTTGGACTTCGCGAGCGCGATGAACTCCTGCAGATTGTTGGCCGCAACCGAGGGATGAACCACCAGCAGTTGCGGGTTGACAGAAACCGTCGCCACCGGTGCCAGGTCTTTCAGGGTGTCGTAGGGAAGAGTGCGGTACAGGTGCGGCAGTACGGTAACCGAGGAGTTCGTCAGGGAAATGGTATAGCCATCGGGAGGCGACTTGGCCAGCGCATCATTGCCTATGATCGTGTTGCCGCCGCCGCGATTGTCCACGACCACGGGCTGGCCCAACCTTTCAGCGAGCTTCTGGCCGACCAGACGCGCCAATACGTCACTGCCCCCTCCCGGAGGGTAAGGAACGATGAAGCGGATCGGCTTGCTCGGATACGCCTGTTGGGCGGCGGCGGAGCCGGCAATCGCGATAAGGACGCCCATGATCAGCAGTCGTACTGCTACGGCAAGTGAATTCATTTCGGCACCTCCTGTTATCGTGCTTGGATATGCGGGTCCCGGCCCTGCCAGGGACCGGGGGCGGCAGAGTGAGTATTCTTCTTATTGATCGACCTTGATGTTGGCGGTCTTGATGACTTTGGCCCACTTGGCCATGTCCGCCTTCATCAGCGCGGCGAACTGCTCAGGAGTTGAGACAAAGGGCTCCCATCCCTGAGTGTCGAGTTTTTCCTTGAAGAACGGCAGAGCTACTATCCTGGAAATTTCCAGCGACAGCTTGTCGACGATCGTCTTCGGCGTCCCGGCTGGGGCAAGCATTCCCACCCAATTTCGCACGTCGAAGCCTGGCAGGCCCGCCTCCGTGAAGGTGGGCACCTGGGGCAGGGCCGACAATCGATGCTCGCCCGATATCGCGACCGCCTTTGCCCTGCCGCTCCTGATGTGGGGAATGACGGGAGGAGGCGTGCTCAAGAAGACCGGCACTTGACCGCCGATCAGGTCGGTGGCGGCAGGCCCCGCACCCTTGTACGGGATATGTTGCATCTTGACCCCCACCATGATGCCGAACATTTCGGTCCCCAGGTGGCTCGCGCTGCCGCTGCCATAGGTGGCGTAATTGAGTTGTCCCGGTTTGGATTTTGCATAGGCAATGAACTCCCGCAGGTTATTCGCGGGTACGGCAGGGTTGAGTGCCAGTATCAGCTCCCCGCTGGAAACAGTGGCTATCCCGGCGAAGTCCTTGACGGCGTCGAAAGGTGTGGTGAACAGGCTGGGGGTGGTGACATGCGAAGTGCCCCCCACCAAGAGCGTGTAGCCATCAGGCGGGGATTTCGCCACGATGTCGGTGCCGATCATGGTATTGCCGCCGGGGCGATTGTCGACAATCACCTGCTGGCCCCAGCTTTCCGTCAGCTTCGAGGCGATGACACGGGCCACCATGTCGCTGCCGCCTCCGGCGGAGAACGGCACAATCAGGCGGATCGGCTTGCTCGGATACGCCGGCTGGGCGAGGGCGGCACCCGCCACGGCCATCAGCGCGCTTAACGTCAATACTTGCATGAAAGCGAATGAATATTTCATCATGAGACTGCTCCTCACATCAGCGTTGAATATTCGTCTGTATTCCAGCCGGCTTGAAGGGCGGCAGAAATGCATTCTCGGATCGGACTTCGAATACGGTTGCATCGCACCTACTCCGGCTTGATCCCCGCCGCTTCGACTATAGCCGCGTTCTGTTTCATCTCCGCGCGTATGAATGCGGAAAGCTGCTCCGGCGTATTGCCCACGGATTCGATTCCCTGCGCCTCGAACACTCGCGCCACCTCCGGCGCATTTAGAGCCTTCAGGATCGCCGCGTTCAGCCGCGAGACAATGTTATTCGAGATCCCCGCGGGCGCCATCAGCGCGTACCAACTCGAACGCTCGAATCCGCGTAATCCCGACTCGTCGAGCGTCGGCAGGGCCGGCATGAACCGCGTACGCCGGGAGGTCGTAACGGCGAGCGCTCTGATCTTTCCGGCCTGCACCTGCGGTATAGCAGACGTTGTCGCCGGAAAACTGATTTCGATCTCGCCTGAGACGGTCGCGGTTGCAGCCTGGGAACCGCCTTTGTAAGGAATATGCGTGAGTTTCGTCTTCGACATCATTGCAAATAATTCTCCGGCCAAATGCGGTGACGTGCCGATTCCAGACGATCCGAAATTCAATTTCCCGGGGTTCGCCCGAGCGAGCGCAATCAGTTCATCGACGGTCTTGGCCGGCACCGAAGGATGAACAACCAGCACGAACGGTGAGATGCCAACGAGGGACACTGGCACCAGGTCGGTGAGCAGGTCGTAAGGAAGGTTCCTGCGCAATACCGGCTGGACCGCCTCGCCAGCGGTCATCATCAACAGCGTGTGACCGTCGGCCGCTGCTTTCACAACGTGCGTGGCGGCAATCACGCCGCTTGCCCCTACCCGATTCTCGACGACGATCGGCTGACCAAGGTCTTCCGCCATCTTCCGACTCAGCACGCGCGCTGTCGTGTCGGCGCCGCCGCCCGCGGCATACGGTACGACCATGCGCATGGGCGCGGAAGGATAATTTTGAGCCTGCCCTATGCTGCCCCAGAGGCCGCAAGCGATCAAACCGCTCAGAACGATCCCGAGTTTTTTCATTGCCATTTCCTCCCCCTTAGCTGCACTATCGCATGCGGTCATCGAATTTATGAACTGCGATTGACGCCTTATCGGCTTGAGCCGCAATCTAGGCGAGATAGCCGCTTGCGCTATCCGCCGTAACTCTCTTCGCGGCGTGGACCCGCTTCACGAATCAATTCGAAATTCGGCAGACCTGACACGGGTCTCTCCCTTATGCGGTGCGCGACCACGGATCGTCGCGTGGCGCAACAAAGGGATACGGAACCGCTTTGCCGGCCCTATAAGGCAGAGCCACGAGCGCACTTCCGGGCGCCGCCTCCGGCGACTCCGCGCCCACGCGTTTCATGCCGATATCGAGTTCGACGAGGCCGTAGTCGACCAAATCGAGCTTGCGTTTGACCCGGCCCCAGATTTCCACGGTGCTGCCGACAGGGACCGATTTGCGGATCTCGTCGGTCAACATACTTTCCATGAGCCTCTCCCGCTTTGCCGGCGTGAAGGCGCGTTCAGTCGATCTTGATGTTCGCAGCCTTGGCAATCGCCTTATAGGACGTAATCTGGTTCGCGATCCGCTTTTCGAGTTCCGCTGGCGTACCTATCATGGGCACGGCGGACTGGGCATCCAGCCACTTCACTGTCTCCGGTTGCTTCAGGATGTCGCCGATCTCGTGGTTAAGGCGGTTCACTATGGCGGCGGGCATGTTGGCCGGTCCGATGATGCCCCACCAAATGGCGTTGCCCTCGTAGCTCGGCACAATTTCCGAGATAGTCGGCACGTCGGGAAGCGAGGATGAGCGCGCCGTACCGTCCACGGCAAGTGCCTTCAGCTTGCCGCTCCTGATGTGCGGCAGGGCGGAGATCACGGTGTTCACAAGGACCGGCACTTGGCCGGACATCACGTCGATCATCGACTGCCCGCCCCCCTTGTAGGGCACATGCCCCATGTCCAGGTTGGCCGCCGCCTTGAACAACTCGCCCGTGAAATTGTGTGAACCACCCAGTCCCGAAGACGCATACTGCAGCGCGCCCGGCTTGGACTTCGCAAGCGCAATCAATTCCTTCAGGGAATTCACACCCAATCCGGGCCATACTGCGATTACGTTCGGTCCGGTTCCGACCATCGCGATCGGCGTGAAGTCCTTCTGCGGATCGAAGGGCAGCTTCTTGTAGACTGCGGGGTTGGTAGTGAATGAATTCGAAATGATGAGCAAGGTGTAGCCATCGGGCGGCGCCGCCGCAACGAACTGGGCACCGATGATGGAGTTCGCGCCCGCCTTATTTTCCACCACGACCGACTGGCCCAGGCGATCACCCAGCCCACGGGCGATGTAACGGCCGACGATGTCATTACTGCCGCCGGCGACGAAGGGGACGATCAGTCTCAAGGGCTTGGCGGGGAATCCGGCGCTGCCTGTGCTCTGCGCGCTCGCTTGGACCGGAGCCACGATCAGGAACACGGACAGAGCCGCAGACAGCAACCGGGCGAGCCGACACATTTTCTGGCGAATCACTTTGCAGATCATTTGGCTTCTCCTTTCCAAGGGTCTTGCACGGGGGGAACAAACGGGTAAGGAACTCTCTTGCCGCCGACGTAGGGCAAGGCGACGAGCGCCGAACCCGGCCCGCAACATGGCCAGCGGAAAGAGCGGCGGCGCCACCGGGCTCCCGTAGGTGCCATCGGCCACTGCCGCGTCGTTCGAATAGATTGGATCCATGTCCATCACGGCTTGCGCATAGCGGCGTACGGCGCCGGCTTCCACGCAATCGCACGCGCGCTCTAGCTCGGTCTCGAATCCAATCAACTTCCGCACTTCCTCTGTCAAAAGCGTGCCCATGCTATTGCCCCCTTCGTGTTCGGAATCGTCTGCGCGACTCAAGTGACGCTAGGAAATGACTATTTCGTACCGAAAGCGGTCGCTCGGATAAGACGCGACCGCGATTTCGAGGGGCATGCCATTGCCCCCCATAAAGGTCCTTTGACGCACCAAGAGAGGTACCTTCGGCGAGATGCCGAGCGCCTTTGCCAGGCTCTTGGACGGCATCGATACGGAAACAATTTGGCGAACCCTGTGGATCTTCAGACCCAGCCGCTCATCGAACATCCGAAAGATACATGCGTAGTCGTCTCCTACCCTGATGTTCAAGCGCTCCCCAAGCTCTTGCGGAAACGAAAACTGCACGTGCCCAATCCTCTTGCCGTCGCGCATGCGAAAGCCATCGAGGCGCAGCGCGCGCTGTGCCTCGCCGAGGCGCAATTCGTCGCGCTCCAGCTTCGACGGAGCCGTGATCTCGCAGCGCTCGATGTGATGGCTCGTTCCGGCCCCATCACCCTGAGTGACGATCTGCTCGATCGACCCGTTGAAGCGCAGGGTCTTGGCTTGGTCGCCCAGGTCGTTAACGAACGAGCCGCGTCCTGGATAGCGGGCGATCAAGCCCTCGCGCCGCAGCGAATCGAGCGCGAGTCGCGCGGTGGCCCGGCTGACCTTGAACTCATCGCACAGCTTGGCGTCGGTGGGAAAGGGCGAGCCCGGCGGATAGGTGTGGGTGACGATGCGCTCGCGCAAGATCGATTCAATCTGGCCATGCAGAGAACCGTTACCCAAGATCACGTCGTCATATTTGTACATACAATGTGTACAATACATACCAACCTGATAATGTGTCAACCATATTTCTGTCGTGCAATGCGCTGATGATGTAGCAGGCTGACGCTTGGCACTGAGGAAGGCACCGCGTACTTTGCGGTACTGAAAAAAGCAATAGTTCTGTCTGAAAGAACGCCGCGCAGCAGACTGGCGTGTTGGGCGAGAAATCACTCGACCCGCAGCCGAAGCTGCTCAAGCAACGAGCAAGGAGAAAAGCATGAGCATGGAAGTGGGTTTCATTGGTCTAGGCACCATGGGCGGCCCCATGGCGGCCAATCTGCGCAAGGCCGGTCACGCGCTCACCGTCTACGATGTGCGTCGCGCGTCGGCCGAGTCGCTCATCGCCGCGGGCGCTGTCTGGGCCGACACGCCGCAGCAGGTGGCGAGCGCCTCGGAGGTCGTATTCACTTCCCTGCCCGGCCCGATCGAAGTCGAAGCCGTGGCCCTCGGCGCAAACGGTCTGCTCGCCGGGATGCGGCCGAACGGCGCCTATTTCGACGTATCGACCAATTCGCCGACCTTGGTGCGGAAAATTTCCGCTGCGTTCGCCGAACGCGGTGCGCACATGCTCGACGCGCCTGTCAGCGGCGGGCCTTCGGGAGCGGCGAGCGGCAAGCTCGCGCTCTGGGTCGGCGGAGACAAGGCGGTCTTCGATCGCTACAAGCCCGTCCTCGATGCGATGGGCGACCAGGCTCAATATTGCGGAGCTATCGGGGCGGGCTCCATCGCCAAGCTGGTGCACAATCTTGCGGGCGTCTGCCTCCAGGCGAGCCTCGCCGAAGTCTTCACCATGGGCGTCAAAGCCGGTTTGGACCCGCTCGCGCTGTTCGAGGCCGTGCAACAGGGGGTTTTGGGCCGGCGTCGGACTTTCGATGGCTTCATCGGCGTGATGGAGAATAAATTTGATCCGCCCAGTTTCGCACTTCGCCTCCAGCACAAGGACGCATCGCTCGCCACCGCCTTGGGCCGTGAATTGGGCGTGCCCATGCGCATGTCCAATCTGGCGCTGGAAGAGCTCACGGAGGCTCTCGGCCGCGGCTGGGGCGGACTCAGTTGGCCGGCCATGACGTTGCTGCAGCAGCAGCGAGCGGACGTGAGTCTCGCGGTGGACGCGGAACGCCTGGAACGAATGCGCAACACACGCAGCTGATTCGCGCGGGCATCATGCCCGTTGATTTGGGAGTCGATTGCTTGGAAGTAGATTTTATTCACTGGCTATAGACAAACACACATGGAGGAGACATGGCAACACGAGCGCCAAGTTCACTGGAACTTCTGAAGAGCGTTGCGCCCAAACTCGTCGACCTGAGCGATAACGTTCTATTCGGCGATGTCTGGGAACGTAAAGGATTGTCAAAGCGCGATCGCAGCCTAATTGTCGCCTAACTCGACGCCGGCCTCGTTAATCCGCGCCCTGCGGCAAGCGGCATCAGCGATCCCGCATCGTCGGCGCGCTCAAGCGACCAGATTGCCCGGATCAAAGGCTCCGGCTCGCAGCCCGACGCGCCGTATTGCACAAGATCTCTCAGTTTGTCTTCGAGCTCGGCGTCGGAGAGTGGACGCTCCGAACTGCCGCGGGCCTTTTCGACAAACCGGGTAAGAGCTGGTCGCCCCGCACGCATGTGCACGGTCACGCGCGCAGACTCCAGCGCATAACTCGCATCATCGACGAAGCTGACTTTGCTCCCGAGCGATCGCAGGGCGGGATCGGCAACGCAGGCGTCGCTGAACTCTGCGAGCCCGGCGCGTCCGCGGCTAAGCGCCACGGCAACGCCATGTTGCGCGCTTACCTGCGCCTCGCGGCCTGAATTCACGTGCATCCGGTCCGTGCGCTCGCGCAGCAGCGGATGGCCGATGAGCTCGATGCGCTCTATCTCGGAAACGATGAGTCCCGGCTCTTTGGACAGCTCCAGGCAGGCTTCGATCACGGGGTTGAGCACGACACCGCAGGGGTAAGGCTTGTAGGCATTGCAGAGTATTTCCCAATGTTCGCCGAGTCCTTGCGTAACGCAGCTGAAATCAGGATTTTCGCCCGTTACGCGCAGGAAACCGCGCGCGCCTTCGAGCGGCTGATCCGGGCCAAAGAAGTCCCGCTCGGCAAGCAGAGCGGAAACCAGGCCGTTACGCGCGGCATTGCCCACGCTGATGCTCTTCGCCATGCTGCCCAAAGTCTCGACCAGCCCAGACGCCTGTGCCGATGCATTGCCCAGCGCCCATTTCATGCGCTCGCCGCCAAGCCCGAGCATGCTGCCAACCGCTGCAGCCGCGCCAAATACCCCGCAGGTCGAAGTGATGTGCCATCCGCGCTGGTAATGTCCCGGCGATATGGCATTGCCCACTCGGCATTCTGTTTCCACCCCCAGCACGAAGGCGAGGAGGAGCCGCTGCCCCGCTATATGCGAGGTCTCTGCCAGTGCGAGAAGGGCGGGCGCGACAGGCGCCGTCGGATGGATGATGGTGCGCGCATGGGTGTCATCGAAATCGAAGACATTGGCGCTCATCGCGTTCAGAAATGCGGCGTTGAGCGGATCGCTTCTTTCAGATCGGCCGATGATCGTCGCCGTTGCGCTCCCGGCGAACTGGCCGAGCACGGCGGCTGCCTTTTCTACTGCAGCATCCTTGCAGCCGCCGAGACTGGTGGCAAAGAAGTTCATCAACGAACGCTTGGCCTCGTGCCGGACGTCCGCCGGAATATGTTCCCAGCGCGCAGTGGACAGGAACTCGGCGAGGCGTTCGCTTACCCGTGACGGGAAGGTGCCCTCGGTCGCGCCGCCGGCGTCGCCCCTGGTGATCGGGAATTGCAGCACGAGTATCTACGCAGAAGGGTACGTAGCGCGGAAACGCGAGCCCCTCGACTGTGAGGAATGACGCTATTTTGGGCCGAACACCTCGATTGCCACGCGCCCCGCGTTGACCGCGCACGGCCAGCCGGCGTAGAAGGCTATGTGGGTGATGAGCCCCTTCAGCTCAGTCTCGGTCACACCGTGATCGAGCGCGCGCTGCATGTGGCCGCGCATCTCGTCGGTGCGGTAGAGCGCTGCCAGCATGGCGACGGTAACCAGGCTGCGGTCGCGCTTATTTAGATCCGGGTTCTCCCACACGTCGCCGAACAGCACGTCGTCGCGCAACTGGCCCAGTTTCGGGATGAATTCGTAGACTGTCGGTTTTGCTTTGGCCATTTCGTCTGTCTCCTCTGTCTTGGTTTTGATCGCGACGGCCTGTTTCCTGAACATGATTTGTGAATCACATTCATCGGCCGCCAAGGTGTAAGGCACGCAGGAGCTTACACCATCGCCAAGGCACGCGTGTGTTTCTCCCTGCGATGTGTCTTTATTTACGACGCTAACTTTTGGTTTCATCAACTATTTTGTAGACAGCAGTTTCACACTACCTGGGTGGCTGATGGAACTGGCGGACGACTAGCCAAACCAGACTCCGCGGATTAGGACTAGAATGCAATCAGACGATGTCCGGCAAAGAATCTCGCCGCGCGCCTCGTGACAAACGACGGTGAAGCTGGCGCACAAGGATCAAAACGGACTTCGAGGAGGAAGCGGAATGAACAGCAATCCGGTAGCGGCGGCGATGCGCCTGCCGCTCCAAGGTGTGCGCGTTGTCGACATCTCCAATCATCTGGCGGCGCCCTCCGCGTCCATGTACCTTGGCGACTATGGCGCCGACATAGTCAAGATCGAGCGACCAGGACCGGGCGACGAGTTGCGCTACTGGGGCAACAACAAGAACGGAGTCGGCCTGTACTTCAAAGTCGTCAATCGCAACAAGAAGTCGGTTACGGCAGATCTTCGCACCCCCATCGGGGCCGAAATCGTGAAGCGACTGGTGCGCAACGCCGACATCGTAATAGAAAACTACCGTACCGGCACGCTTGCGAAATGGGGGCTCGATTACGATGTGCTAAGCGCGATCAACCCCGGCCTTGTCATGCTCAGGATAACCGGGTTCGGCCAAACCGGGCCCAACCGTCACCGCCCCGGGTTCGGCACACTAGCGGAAGCTTTCTCGGGCTACGCACACATCACCGGCTATCCCGACCGGCCGCCTCTGTTGCCCGGCTTCGGCTTGGGAGACGCCAGCACCGGTTTGATGGGTGCCTTTCTCGCAATGGTGGCATTGCACGAAAAGAAGGCGAACGGCGGCAAGGGACAGGTCATAGACCTCGCCTTGTACGAGACGCTCTACACCCTGCTCGGGCCGCAGGTGGTCAACTACGACCAACTCGGCATCGTGCAAGAGCGTAGCGGAAGCCGCCTGCCGTTCACCTCTCCCCGCAATACTTACCAGACCCGCGACGGCAAATGGGTCGCGATTGCCGGCAGCACGCAGGGCGTGTTCGAGCGGATTTGCGCGGCGCTCGAGGTTCCCGATCTGGCGCGAGACCCACGCTTCTCGGACAATCGCATTCGCATGGTGAATGCCGCAGAACTAGACGAGTGCCTTCAGGCGGAGATCCGGCGTTTCGACCTGGCGGATCTGCTCGCGCGTTTCGAGACTTTCGAGGCGGCGGTCGCGCCAGCTTACAACGTCGCGCAGACTTTCGATGATCCACAATTCAGGGCCCGCGAGAACGTCGCCACCGTTCCGGATGAGGAGCTCGGCGGACCGATACGCATGCAGAATGTGGTCGGAAAGCTGTCGCGAACGCCGGGAAGAATCCGCGCCGCCGGGCCGCGTGTCGGCGAGCATAATCGCGAGATCCTGATCGGCCAGCTGGGGTTTAGCGAAGCAGAGCTGCGGGCGGCGGACATCCAGGTCTGACCGGACGTGATGCGATGCTGAGCTTGCCGAGCAAGGTTACTGTAGTGGAGGTCGCGCCGCGCGACGGTCTGCAGAGCTTTCCGCGCTGGGTCGACACGCAAACTAAGATCGCCATTGTTGATCGTCTGAGCGAGGCAGGATTTCCAGTAATCGAAGTTACGGGCTTCGCGCATCCTCGCGTTATCCCCAATCTGCGCGATGCCGAGGCGGTGATGGCCGGGATTAAACGCAGGCCCGGCACAGTGTATCGGGCGCAAGTCCCGAACGCCAAGGGTGCCGAACGGGCAGTGCGATGCACTGCGCCGCCAGACGAATTGGTCGGCCTGATCGTCGCCAGCGAAAGCTATCTCAAGAAAAACCAGAACATGACGACCGAGCAGGCGATCGAGCAGGCGATCAAGGCGTTCGAGATCGGCCGGGCCGCAGGCATGAGCTTCGTAATGGCGATCGCGGGATCATTCTGGGACATCTATGAGGGCCGCACCCCAGAGAGCAAGGTCCTGGGCATGGTCAGCCGGTTCCATGATGCGGGGATGAGACGGATCTACCTCGCGGGCAGCATGGGCATGGAAGACCCGCGCCATGTAAACGACCTGTTCACAGAGGTGAAGCAGCGCTGGCCGGACCTCGATACCGGCTTCCACGTACACAACATGGCAGGCGGCGCGACGGCCAACATCCTCGCCGCGCTCGACGCCGGCGCGAGCTTCATCGAGGGCGCGATCTGCGGAGTCGGCGGCGGGATCGCCATGCCGGGAGGAACCGGTTCCGTCGGCAACCTCGCCAGCGAGGACATCGTCTATCTACTCAACGAGATGGGCATCGCGACCGGGATCGATACGGAAGCGGTCATCGCTGCATCGCGCGACATCGCCAATATGCTCGACATCGCGCCTGCTGGTCACGTCGCCCATTGCGGCTCGCGCAGGGAGCTGATGGAGAAAGGGCAAAAGAGCCCTGCACGCCATCCACTGTGAACTGATGGAAATAGGCCGCACGTCACTAATCGATCAACGCGGTTCAAGCAGCGCATATACGAAATCTTAAGGGAGGGGAGTTTCATGAAGATTGGATTCATCGGGCCGGGCGATATGCGCCGCGGAACAACTCAGATTGCCTTCACGACAAGCTCGCTATTGCTCACCACTGCAAGATTTGGGAGGATCCTATGAACCGCGTATTTTTCCATTTACTCGGTACACTTGCCTTGGTTCTCGGCAGTGGGCTTGTTCACGCACAGGAATATCCGTCGAAGCCGATCAATCTGATTGTGCCGGCTGCCTCGGGCGGATCCATCGACGCGCTCGCCCGCCTGCTTGCCGAAGTGATGGGTAAATCGCTCAGGCAACCAATCGTCGTGGTGAATATGGGAGGTGCCGGCGGCACCATCGGCGCCGCGCGGGTGGTCAAATCGCCCAATGATGGATATACCATTTTGCTCAATAACGTGAGCCAGGCCATCTCGGCTTTGCTCTACCGCCAGATTCCTTACAACGTGATAACCGACTTTGAACCGATCGGCCTGATAGTCGATTTGCCGATGACCATCGTGGCGAGGAAAGACTTGCCGGCAAAGGATTTCAAGGAGATGCTGGCCTACATCAAAGCCCGCAAGGAAAAAGTTACGTGGGCCAATGCCGGTTTGGGTTCGTCCACATACCTATGCGGATTGCTCTTCATGAATTCGATCGGGATGGATTTGACAACGGTTCCCCATAAAGGTGGCGGCCCCGCTCTCATTAATCTTTCGGGCGGACACGTGGATTTTCTGTGCGACATGACAGCGAGCACCTTAGAACACATCAAAGCCGGCACGATCAAGGTGTATGGCGTGACCACCAAGACCCGCCTGGCGTCGTTGCCCGACGTTCCGACGCTCCACGAAGCCGGACTACCGGGCTTCGAGGTAACGGTCTGGAACGGCATGTGGGTACCGAAAGGAACGCCCTTGCCGGTCATCAACAAGCTATCCGCCGCGCTGCAACAGGCGCTCGCCAGCCCCTTAATCAATGAGCGTTTCGCGGACTTCGGCACGAAACCGGTGGCGCAGGATCAGGCCACGCCAGAAGCGCTGCGCGTCCGTCTCAAATCGGAAATTGAAAAATGGCGGCCGATCGTCACGAAAGCGGGGATATACGCAAATTAGTTTATCAGGTCCCAGACAGTCAGTAATTGTTACCATTATTAACCCGAGCGTGATGACGTGACCCGCATTAAATCGTCGGGTTGCGGGCGCACTATGGTTTTCCGCGCAATGCTGGGGAGCGCTGGATCAGCGCGAAAGAACAGGATTGAGTTTCCTATCGTTCTCGGCACTAACTGGCAATTTAAAAGGAGGAGAATTTCATGAAAGTTGGATTCATCGGGCTGGGTACCATGGGCGCCAGCATGGCGCTAAGAGTTCGGTCGGCGGGCCATGAACTCGTGGTCAATGATTTGCGCCGCGATGCCGCGGCGCCGCACCTCGCAGCAGGTTGCGTCTGGGCCGACTCGGCGCGCCGCGTGGCCGAAGCGAGCGATGTCGTTTTCACGTCGCTGCCGGGACCGAAGGAGGTCGAGGCGATAGCCTTGGCCGACGATGGGTTGCTCGCCGGTATGCGCCGCGGGACAGCCTGGTTTGACTTCACGACGAACTCGCCGACGGTCGTGCGGCGCCTTCACGACCGTTTCGCCGCAAGCGGAATCGCCTTGCTGGACGCCCCAGTGAGCGGGGGTCCGACAGGTGCAAAATCCGGGAAGCTTGCGATATGGGTCAGCGGTACTCAATCCGAATTCGACCGCCACAAAGCGCTGCTGGATGCTATCGGCGACCAGGCGAGCTACATCGGGCCCATCGGCGCCGGTTCCATCGCCAAGCTGGTCCACAATATGGCCGGCTACGCAGTTCAGACCGCGCTCGCCGAGGTATTCACGCTGGGCGTCAAAGCAGGTGTCGAACCGCTCGCTCTGTGGAAGGCCGTGCGCCAAGGCGCATTAGGCCGCAAGCGAACCTTCGACGGTCTCGCCGACCACTTCCTGATCGCGGACTACGACCCGCCCGCATTTGCCTTGCGCATCGCGCACAAGGACGTGACACTTGCGACCGAACTCGCGCGCGAGCTGAATGTACCCATGCGGATCGCCATGCTGGTCCACGAGGAGATGTCTGAAGCGCTCAACCGCGACGGCTGGGGCAGCCGCGACTCGCGCGTGGCGATGCTCTTGCAGGAAGAACGATCAGGCGTAAAGATTGCGGTGCCTCCGGAGCAAATCAAGGAAGCGCTGAAAGGCGGCTAACGCGGATAATTTTACCTCTGTCACGTACGGCTCACTATCGTAATTTCTTGGAGAGTCCAATGAAGCGCATGTCTTTCCATATGCTCGGCACGCTCACCTTGGTTCTCGCTAGTGGGCTCGTTTACGCACAGGAATATCCGTCCAAACCCATCACCTTTGTGACGTCCGCGCCGGGCGGCTCGGTCGACACGATCACCCGACTGCTTGCCGAGGTGATGGGCAAATCGCTCAAGCAACCAATTGTCGTGGTGAATACCGGGGGTGCCGGAGGCACCATCGGCGCCGCGCGGGTGGCCAATTCGCCCCATGACGGATACACTGTTTTGGTCAGTAACATGAGCTTCTCCATCGCGCCTTCGCTCTACCGCCAGATCCCCTACAACGTGATAACGGACTTTGAACCGATCGGCCTGGTGGTCGATGTGCCGATGACCATCGTCTCGAGAAAAGACCTTCCGGCAAAGGATTTCAAGGAGATGCTTGCCTATGTCAAAACCGGCAAGGAAAAGATCAGGTGGGCCAGTGCAGGCTTGGGCTCGTCCACGGATCTTTGCGGATTGCTCTTCAAGAATGCGATCGGGGTCGATTTGATGAACGTCCCCTATAGAGGCGGCGGCCCCGCCATCCTGGGTCTTGCGGGTGGACACGTGGATTTCCTGTGCGACAGCACAGCGAGCACCTTGACACACATCAAAGCCGGCACGCTCAAGGTATATGGCGTAACCAGCAAGACCCGCGTCGCGTCTCTGCCCGATATCCCGACGCTCAACGAAGCCGGATTTCCGGGCTTCGAGATAGTAGTCTGGCATGGCCTGTGGACCTCGAAAGGAACACCCTTGCCGGTGATCAACAAGCTTTCCACCGCACTACAGGAGGCGCTCACCAGCCCCTTGATCAAAGGGCGTTTCGCTGAACTCGGAACGGAACCGGTGCCGCAGGATCTGGCCACGCCGGAAGCGCTGCGCGTGCGTCTCAAATCTGAAATGGACAAATGGCGGCCGATCGTCACCAAGGCGGGGATATACGCAAATTAGTTTATAAGTGCGCAGCCGTGATTGGATGCGCTTATCACGATTCGCCGATGCGGACAAGCGCCTTGCCCAGATGCGCGCCGGAGAACATAGCTGCGAAGGCCGACGGCGCATTGGCGAGCCCGTCGGTAATAGTCTCGTGGACGGCCATCTCCCCCTTGCGCAAGCGTTCCTTCAGTTCGGCCAATGCCGCCTCGCGGCAGCTTGCGTAGTTCCCGACGCGAAAACCCTGCAACATAACGTTCTGGTTGAGGAGCTCGGCGATATTGCGCATGCCGTAGGGCTCGCGCAGATTGTATTGGGAGACGAGGCCGCATAGCGCGACGCGCGCGGATTGGTTCAGGCGCGCGATGACGCTGTCGAACACAGGGCCGCCGACGTTCTCGAAATCGACGTCCACTCCCGCAGGCGTCGCGCGAGCAAGAAGGCCGGGAAAGTCATCCGCCTGGTAGTCGACGCAGGCGTCGTAACCCAGCGATTCGACTGCGAACGCGCATTTTCGCGGGCCGCCTGCGATCCCCACGACACGGCATCCGGTCGATTTCGCGAGGCGCACCGCGACGCTGCCCACCGCGCCGGTCGCGGCGGAGATCACTACTGTTTCGCCGGCCCGGACGTTCGCGACGTGGCGCAGGCCCACCCATGCGGTGATGCCCGGGCTCCCGAGGATGCCCAGATAGAGCGATGCGGCGAAGCCGTCGAGCTCAATCTTCTCCGCGTGCTTGCCATCGCAAAGGCTGAACGATTGCCAGCCGAGCGAGCACCGTACCCAGTCGCCTGCCGCATAGCCCGCGTGACGGCTCTCAACCACGCGGCCCATGGTACGTCCCACCATGACGTCACCGACGCGCAGCGGCTGCGCATAGTGCACGCCCGGCATCATCTGACGCCGCTGGTATGGGTCGAGTGACAGGAAGACATTTTGAACGATGAATTCGCCGTCGCGCGGCGCCGGGACCGGGGCATACTCGATCGCGAAATGTTCCGGCGTCACCGGCCCGGTCACGGGCTTGATAAAGCGAATCTGAACGTTCTCGGACATGTCGTGATCGCGCCTACGCCGCATGCGTCGCCGCCGCAATGCCTCTAGCGACGGAAGCGGCGGCTTCTGTTTGGAGGGCAGAATGCCGATACTGCGCTTCAGGTTCCATGCACGCCTGCTCCGCTATCCTCGCCTTACTGCAACTTCAGATTGATGCTGCGCGCGAGTTTGCCGTACTTCTCGTATTCGCCACGCACGTACGCGCCGAATTCCTCCGCGGAATTGCCGACCGGCTCCGTACCCCGATCGCGCAGGTAGCTGCGCATTTCCGGCGAATTCAAGATCTTCACCAGTTCTTTGCCGAGGCGATCGACGATCGGCTTCGGTGTGCCGGCGGGAACGAACACGCCCTGCCACGCCTCGGCCTGGTATCCCGGCAAACCCTGCTGCGCGACCGTGGGCAGGTTGGGCATGGACTGCGGCGGCTTTGCGCCGAGCGCGGCAATCACCTTGATGCGTCCCGCCTCGATTTGCGGCGCGGCGGCCAACAGGGTCGTGACGACGAGTTGGATCTGTCCGCCCATGAGATCAATGATAGCCGGGCCCTCGCCCTTGTAAGGAATATGGGCGATCTTCGTTCCCGCCATCTGGTTCAAAAGTTCGAGCGCAAGGTGATTGGGGCTGCCCGTGCCCGACGTTCCCGCGGAAAGCTTCGCGCCTTGGCGGTCCATCTGGATCAGCTCGGGGATGTTCTTCGCCTTGAAGTCCTGCTTGGCCACGAGGACGAGGGCCAGCGCAACGGCCTGCGTGATCGGCGTCAATCCCTTGAGCGGATCGTAGTTGACCTTCTGTACGTTGGGAATGATGGTGATGGCGCCGAGTGCGCTCAGGACCAGCGTGTAACCGTCGGGGGCCGCGTGCGCGACCGCCTCCACGCCGATCGTCCCATTCGCGCCCGGCTTGTTCTCCACGACGACCTGCTGTCCCAGTGCCGTGGAAAGGCGCACGGCGACCGCCCGGCCGACGATGTCGACCGCGCCTCCCGGCGGGAACGGCACGACGAGCTTGACCGCCTTATTCGGGTAGGCGTCCTGCGCTGTCGCCGCGCTGGCGCCGAGGAGCGCCGCCGCCAACATGAGGCTGCGCAGGATACTGCTGATCAGATTGCATTTCATGGCTGGGCTCCCAGGGTTCATTCGTCAAATAGCTGTGGATAGTTGCGCCGCTGCGCGCGCTTGCGCAAACGCATCCAGCACCTGCGCGACCGATTCAGGCTCGGATCCGAAAGCGAAGCTGCGAAGGCGATGCATGACGCTCCTTGGCGCCTTCACCTCGTCGGCGAGCCGCTCGAGCAGTTCCATCACCTCATCCGGAGAGAAGCTATAGTCCTCGAAGCGCTTCTCTTCATGCAGTTCAAAACGCTCGCCATCTGTGGTTTCCACCTGCGCCGCTGCGGAAGGATAGGCAATCGACGGGTCGAGCCTGAGCGTCATCCGAGCGATCATAGCCTGCACGCGCGCATCGTCAAATGCGCGCAGCTTACGCATGTCGATCGCGCCGTGCACGAGCGCCGTGGCGCAGCAGAAATAGGTGCTCATCAGCGTCTCGCCGATGCGCGCGAACGGGCCGCGATTATCCATTCCGGAGAGGATGTTGGGGCTGATGCGGATTTCGATGCGCGCAATGCGCTCCGGCGCGACACGCGTACGCAGCTTCGTCGCAAGGAGTGCCGATGTTTGGTTACGGTTGCAGATGGGAAACAGCTTGAACGCCACGCGCCCGAGCTGCCATTCGTCGAAGCGCAGCGGCTCATCCGATAGCCGGCCGGCGAAGGCGGCGCCGAACCCTTGAGCGCCGTCGAGTGCCGCGGCTGTTCCCCCGGCCCCCGCGCGAGCGAGCAACGCCGCCTCCATTCCGCGCCTGGCGGCCGCGCCCATCTGAAATCGCCACTCGTCCGTCCCGTCCGAGATCGATTGCAGAATTCCGCCGCAGAACGAAGCGGCCAGCGCCAGTGCGGCGCGCGCATCCGCGAACGGCAAACCCAGCGCTTTGGCTGCCGCGGCAGCCGCGGCGAACGTGCCGTATAGCGGCGAAGCGCGATGGCCGTGGGCGGTTGTGTCGGAGGCGTGGCGCTGCTCGATGACTCCGCCAATCTGGTAGCCCGCAATGACCGCGTCTATCATTGTTCTCGGTGAGGCCAGCCCGGATTCCATGAGCGCAAGCAAGCCAGGGAGCAGCGCGACTCCGAGGTGCGCCGAGCCACAGGTGTCTTCCTGGCAACGGCCATGAAACAGCACCGCATTGCAGAAGGCAGCTGCGGAGGCAGGCATCTTCTGCCCGGTCAAAAGCGCAGTTGCTCCCCCACGCGCGGGCGCGCCATCCAGTGCGGCAAGCGATTCCACGGCAATTTTGCCGAACGGTTCCGCAAGGCATGCAATCCCGATGCCCAATCCGTAAAGAACGCAGCTACGGGCTTTCTCGACGACGCCCGCAGGAACCGCATCGCGTCTGATGTCGACCAGCATGCGCGCCGCAGCGTCGAGCGCGGAGTCCTGAAGGGTATGCGTTCGGCCAGCGTTTTCGAGATTCATCCGTCATGCCTCGCAACGGTTGAGATCATTTCGGCGCAGGGCACAACGCTGTTGCCGCCGAGGTGCCCACAGCGCTTGCGCGGTTTCATGTCGCACTGCGCGCGTTGAGGCGGCGTTGCAGGTGAGGCAACAGGCCGCCGTCATTGAGCATTTCGAGCAGGAAACGCGGAATCGGCTCGCACGCGAGGACGCGGCCCGTGGCGGGCAATTCGATGCGGCCCGCTTCGAAATCCACCTGCGCCGCGACTTCATCCTCGATGGAGGTCGCCTCGGCACACACCACGACGGGAAGACCCAGGTTCAGCGCGTTGCGGTAGAACAATCCTGCGTAGGAGACCGCGACCACTGCCGCCACGCCCAGGTGGCGTAACGCCTCTGGCGCCTGCTCGCGCGACGAGCCGACGCCGAAATTGCGCCCCGCGACCACGATGTCGCCCGGCCGTACGCGCGCAGCAAACTCCGGCCGCAGGCCCTCGAGGCAATGCGCGGCGATTTGCTCGATGCCGAATTTCATGTATGCGCCGGGCGCCAGCGCATCGGTGTCGACGTCGTTGCCGAATTTCCAGGTGCGCCCCGTGCTCATGCGAGAAACTCCCGCGGATCCACGATGCTGCCGGCGACCGCCGCAGCCGCGACCGTGTAAGGCGAGGCGAGCCACACGCGACTCGAGGCCGCGCCCATGCGGCCCTTGAAGTTGCGCGCAGTCGAGGAGATCACGCGGGCATCCTCGCCGAAGCGCCGGCCGAAGCCCGCGCACGCGCCGCAGGAATTCGGCAGCAGCTCGGCGCCGGCGTGCAGCAACACCTGCAGGGTTCCTTCCTGCGCCGCCTGCTCCTGGTCCCTCGCGGAGGCGGGCGCGACCATCAGCTTCATGCCGGGAGCGATTCTGCGACCGCGCAGCACGCGCGCGGCCATGCGCAGGTCCTCGAGCTTGGCGCCGGTGCAGGCGCCGATATAGGCGATGTCGAGCGCTTGGCCGGCGTACTCGGCCGCCGCGGCCGCGTTGGCCGGGCTGTGCGGCGCGGCAACTTGCGGTGTCAGGCTGGGCGCGGCGAATTCATGACTTGCGCGCAAGCTGGCATTTGCGTCCGTTTCCCAGCGCGTAACGTCGTCCACTTGCACACCGCGATCGCGCAGGTAGTCGACAGTGATTTCGTCCGGCGCCACCAACCCTGCCTGGCTGCCCAACTCTGCGGCCATGTTTGCGAGCGTCATGCGCTCCTGCATCGGCAGCGCGTGGATTGCCTGCCCCGCGAATTCCACCGCCTGATATTCGCCGCCGTCCATGCCGAACCTGCCGCACAGAAATAGCATCACGTCCTTGGCGCAGACACCTTCTGCGAATCGTCCGCTCCATTCGATGCGTATCGTATCCGGCACTTTCAGCCAGATCTCTCCGGTCACGAGGACGCCGAGCATCTCGGTCGCGCCGATGCCGAACATGTAGGCGCCGAACGCGCCCCCGGTAGGTGAATGGCTGTCGCCGCCCACGATGAACATGCCGGGACGCACGTACCCCTGCTCCGGCAACACCACATGGCAGATGCCTTTGCCGTCGTGGAAATTGCGGATGCCCGAGCGCCGCACCCAGTCGCGCGCGAACTGCACGATCGCGCGCGATTCGTCGTCGATCGCAGGAATATAGTGATCCGTGATCACCACGTACTTCTCGGGATCCCACACGCGTGCGCCCAGCTCTTCGAGCATCGGCGCGACCCGGCGCGGACCGCTCGAATCATGCGACATCGCCAGGTCGACCTTGCACATCACGATTTCGCCAGGCGTCGCGTACTCGAGTCCGGCCGCCTTCGCGACGAGCTTCTGCGCCAGTGTGGCAGGTGCGGTCATCTTGGGTTCATCGTTTGCGCTCGGTACCAATTTGCATGGAAAACCTCACGTTCGTCTTATCGCCTTCTACACGGGAAAGTTCGACGATGCAACTCCTGCGTCAACGCTTTCTGCCAAGGACCACCCTATCCCACTCGGGCTCCTGCGGGACCAGCGCCTGCAGAAATTCGAGAAATGCCCGCACCCGTGCGGAAAGATGCCGGCTCGGCAGATAGACGACCGACACCGGCGGACCCAGCGTCACGAAATTGCGCATCACCACCTTCAGTTTTCCGGCCTTTATCGCATCGGCTGCGAGAAAGGTCGCGACCGAAACGATGCCCGCACCAGCGATCGCTGTGTCGATCAGCGCCTCGGAATTGTTTACGCTAAGCTTGCCCGAAGCGGCAAACGAGAACTGCACTCCGCGCTGGGCGAATGGCCACTCGCGATGCCGTGCAAGCTGCGGCAGCCAGTAGGGCAGGCATTGATGCTTGGCCAGATCCTCCGGCCTGCGCGGGGTCCCGTGTTTCGTCAGGTAGGCGGGGGACGCGCAGGTCACAAAGCGGATATCGCAAATCTTGCGCGCGATCACGTGCGAGTCCGCGATCGCGCCGATGCGCACCGCCACGTCCAGTCCCTCTTCGGCGAAATCGACGATGCGATCGCTTAGATCCACATCGACATTGAGGTCCGGATACTTGGCGAGGAAGCGCGGAAGCATGGGCAATACGACGGTGCGGCCGAAACCGGAGGGCATTTGCACGCGTAGCCGTCCGCGCGGCGTGAGTTGTCGGCTGGTGAGAAGCTCCTCGGCCTCGCGCACGTCGTCCAGGATGTGTCGGCAGCGCTCTAGAAATGCCTGACCGTCGTCGGTGAGCGCCACGCTGCGGGTCGTTCGATTGAAGAGCTTGGCTCCGAGTTGGCGCTCCAGGCGGGCGATCGTTTTCGAAACGGCGGGCCCGGAGATGCCGAGTTGGTTCGCGGCAGAGGTGAAGCTGCGCGTTTCGGCAAGCCGCACGAATGCGACGATGGAGTCTAGGCTATTGATCATGATCGCAAGCATGGGGTGCTAAGGCGCAGCGGCAGTCAAATGACACGGACTGCGCCATTGGTAACCCGTGGTTATCAGTGATCTGAATCCTAACCTATTTATCGCGCTTGCGCCGGCGTGGAGAATGCACTTTTTTGACTCGAAGGACTACCTACCATGAGCGAGCAGAAGCCGCCCCTCATCGCCGACGCGACCCGCGACCTGGCGCGGTTCGGTGCCGATCTGCGCTTCGAACAGATTCCCGCCGACGTTGTCGCGCGCATCAAGACGAGCGTGCTCGATAGTCTGGGGTGCTGCCTTTTCGGCGCCACGCTTCCGTGGACGCGCAAAGTTGCCGATCTCGCCAAGGCGGAACGCGCGAAACCCGTGGCCGCGTTGATCGGGATGGGCCGCAAGACCTCGTCATCACTGGCTGCCCTGGTGAACGGAACCGGGGGCCACGCGTTCGAACTGGACGATATCCACAAGGAATCCATCGTCCATCCCGGCTCCCTTGCGACGCCGGTCGCCCTGGCGCTCGCGCAAGAGGAAGGCGGCGCCACGGGCAAAGCGTTCATCACCGCGATGGTTGCCGGCTATGAGATCGGCACGCGCGTAGGCAATGCCGCGACCATGAGCCTCTTTTTTCGCGGCTACCATCCGCAAGGCACCTCGGGCGCCTTTGTCGCGGCGGCCACCGCGGCGCGCATGCTCGAACTCGACGCCGCGCGCTTCCAGCACGCGCTCGGCATCGTGGGCTCGCAGGCCGGCGGCCTCATGGCGGCGCAGGAAGGCGCGATGGTCAAGCGCTTCCACTGCGGGCGCGCGGCGCAAAGCGGCATCTATTCCGCGCGCCTCGCGGCCAACGACTTCACCGGAATTACCGATGTGCTCGAAGCAGCGTACGGCGGCTATCTTTCGAGCCATTCGGACGCGCCTAACCCGCAGCGTCTGACTGCCGGACTCGGCGCGACCTGGGAGACGCTCAATGTGGGCTACAAGCCACACGCGAGCGTGACCAGCATCCATAGCGCGCAGGATGGGCTACTCGCGATCATGCGCGAGAATCATCTCAGCGCCGACGACGTGGCCGAAGTCGAGGCCGGGCTGAGCCCCATGACCCATGTTCATTGCGCCTGGGAATACAAGGCGCAGGGCGTCACGGCTGCGCAGATGAATCTTTACTATGGGCTCGCCATGATCGCGTTGGACGGTGTGGCGTTCACGGAGCAATTCCAGCAAAACCGCCTCGCCGATCCGAAGGCCATGGCTTTCGTGAAACGCATCCGCGCTTACGTCGACAAGGAGATCGAGGCTATGGGCCCCGCATTCCGCCACGCTTCCCGCCTTCGCGTCAAGACACGCGACGGACGCAGCTTCGAGAAACTTACGCTGCACCGGCGCGGGAGTCCGGAGAATCCGATCGCGCCGCCGGAAATCGTCGACAAGTTCTACGCCGTGGTCGCGCCGTGCATGAAGCGCGCCGACGCGGACAAGATCGTTGCCGTCGTGGACCGGCTGGATAAGCTCGCGAACGTGAGCGAGCTGATCGAACTCGTAGCCGCGCCGGTCAAACTGCCGCGCAGCAAACCAAGAAAGGAAGCCAAATGACAACTTACGCAGAAAAACTCGCCGCGCGCTTTGCCGGCATGAAGTACAACGATCTGCCGGCGGCGTCGCGGCATGCGGTGAAGCGGCTGCTGCTCGACTATCTCGGCGTTGCTGTCGGCGGAAGCCAGAGCGCAAGCGGCAAGGCGGCGCGCGCGTTCGCCGTCGATCAAGGCGGCAAAGCCCAGGCGCGCATCATCGGCGACAACGCGCGCGTTGCCATGACCAACGCCGCGTTCGCCAACGCCATCTCCTCGCACAGCCTTGAACTCGACGACATCGACGTGCTGGCGCTGTTTCATTTCAGTCCGCCCGTCTATTCGGCGGCACTCGCGGCAGCCGAGGCCGCCGCATGCTCGGGCCGCGACCTCGTGGTGGCCCTCGCCGCGGGCTGCGAGATGATGGAGCGCGCGAGCCGCTCGGCCAATCCTTCGCTACGCAACCGTGGCTATCACACCACGCCCACGACCGGCGTCTTTGGCGCGACTGTCGCGGCGTCCAAGCTCCTCGGCTTGACGCCGCAGCGCCTCACGAGCGCTCTGGGCATGGCGGGCGCGCAGTCGGCCGGACTCATGGAGATGTACGGACCATCGATGCAAAAGCGCTTCAATCCCGGACCGGCGGCGCGCGCCGGCGTCACCAGCGCGCTGATGGCGAAATTCGGATTCACCGGCACCGCGCTGATCTTCGAAGGCGAACGCGGCTGGCTCAACGCCTATAGCGACGAGCGCACGCCGCACGCGCTCGACGAGGGCGTCAAAGGGCCCTACCAGCTGGATATCGAATTCAAGCCGTACTCCTGCGCGCGCCCGATCCACAACGCGATCGACTGCGCGCTCGACATCCGTGCGCAGCCGGGATTCGACGCGAAGAAGGTCGCCACGATCGACATCGAGCGGCATGTCGACTGGTCGAAATATCACCGCAACGCGGCGCCCGTCACTTATCACGAGGCGCAGGTCTCGCTGCCATTCTCGGTCGCCGTGGCGATGCTCGAGGGCAAGGCGCTGCTCGATCAGTATTCCGACCGCAACATCCGCAACAAGGAAGTCAAACGCCTATCCGGGCTGGCGCGATTCGAAACCGTCAAGGATCTGCCGCGCGGCGTTTCGGTGCGCATCACCGTGACGCAGTCTGACGGCAGGAGATTCACGTCCCAAGTCGACTACCCCAAAGGTTCGATCCAGAACCCGATGAGCGATGACGAGCTGCTCGCGAAGTTCCAGAGCCTGGCGGGTCCGGTGCTCGGCGCGCGGAAGGCCGCGGCGTTGGCCGATAACGCGATGAACGTTGAGAGTATAGCCAATGTCGCGGCGTTGATGAAACTTACGGCGGTGCGCTAAGACGATACCGGAACGCGAGGCCCTGGCTCTTAAGTTTGCGTGGCATCCCGCGCGCCGCGACACATCCAGGTCAACGTCGCGGCCCCGCGTGCGGGGTCGCTTTCGGGCCGGCGCGCGGGAAGAGTACTATTGCTTTTTGTCAGCTAGTCCACGGTCCTGAGAGTTGCTGGACCAAGTGTCGATTGGAAGCGAAATGACGATCAGCAGCAAGAACGGACGCGTTCACCTGAGCGTGAGCGCTGCGCGCGATTTGGCGGAAAAGGTGTTGCGTGGGAACGGCTACAACGAGCGTGAGGCGCGCGTTATCGGCGACCACGTGCTCGATGCGGCGCTGTGCGGCTACGAATACTCGGGGCTGCCCAAGCTGCTCGATTGTCTGGAACATGCGCGCGCCAAGCTGCCGCGCTCACCCATGCGCATTGTGCGCGAAACACCGGTATCGGTTTTTTTCGATGCGGGCAACAACAACGGCATGCTCGCCATGCGCGACGCGACGCAAGCTGCGATTGAAAGAGCGCAGCAGAGCGGCATCGTGCTGGTCGGTGTCACCAACAGCTGGATGAGCGCGCGCAGCGCCTACTACGTCGAGATGATCGCGCGCGCGGGACTCGTCGGCATCCACACGGTCGGCTCGGCGCCCCAGGTGGCGCCGCTCGGCGGCGCAGCCGCTGTGCTAGGCACCAACCCGATCGCCATCGGGCTGCCGCGCGCAGGCGATCCGTTCGTGCTCGACATGGGAACGTCGGTGATGACGTGGACGGATCTCTCGCTGCATGAGCGCCTTGGCCAGTCGATACCGCCGGGTGCGGCGATAGACGCGCAAGGGCTGCCTACGCAGGACCCCGGCCAGGCGCGTAGAGGCGCGCTGCTCGCCTTCGGCGGCCACAAAGGATACGGGCTTGCGCTCGCCATGCAGGCGCTGGCAATGTTGACCATGGACGCAAGCTTGACCAAGGACAAGAACTACGGCTATCTGATCATTGCCTTCAAACCGGACCTGCTGGTGCCGCTCGAAGACTTCAAGCGCGCGCTCGAAGCGCTGATCGAGCGCGTGAAGAGCGCGCCGCGGCAGGCGGGCGTGGACGAGATTCGCATTCCGTCCGAACGCGCTTTTCGCGAGCGCGAACAGCGGCTCAGGGACGGCATAGAAATCGACGAGCGCATCTACGTTGCGCTCAATCGATACGCGGCACCCGGCTCGCGCAGCGCCTAGTCGACCGTCCACTGCGCGCGCCCGCCGTCTATGGTCGCGCAGAATTTGAATTGTGATTGCCTTGCCGTTTACGTTAATTGCGATGAATGTCAAGCGTTCGCGCCGCTTGGCGCTGGCTTCGGCGAGGGCAAGAGCATCAGCAGAACCGCGCCGACAACGAAGCCCGCGGCGCCAAGCAGCATGACCACCGTATAGTTGCCAAAGAAATCAAATGCGGCAGCAGCACCCAGCGCGCCCACCACGCGTCCGAACAAGGCAAGCGAATTGGACGCCGAGTTGATGGCGCCATAGTTCTTGCGCCCAAACGTGTCTGCCACCCATGCGGCTTGCAGCGGCAGCATGGCGAGCCCGATTCCCCACAGTATCGCGTAGGTCCATACGAGGCCTGTGAGCATGGGGCCTACTAGGGCAAGGGCGAAAAGAGCCAGCCCACCTGCTATGGCGAGCAGATTCAGCAGCCATTTCTTGTTGTATACGTCGCCCATCCAGCCCACTGCAATACGCGAAGGGATATTGATCGTCAGGGAAAGGCTGAGCGCGGCGGTGGCGATAGCGGGATTCACCCCCTGAGCCAGCATGTGGGGAATCTGGTGCACCTGGGTAATGCCCATGCCGATGTAGCGCAGGAAGATGGCGGCGGTAAACATCCAGAACGGCAAACTGCGAAGTGCTTCTGCCAAAGTGAACTCACGCTCGATAACAGGCTTGTGCTTCGGTAACGGCAGCCTCTTGATGAAGTCCCACGGCTGGCTTTTGGCTGTCACCGTGGCGGCGCCCCCGTCGAGCTTGAGGCCGTACAGTTCCGGCTTGTGCCGCATGAACGGCGCAACGACCGCGGTGAGTAGCAGAGCGATGATGCCCAGGCTCACTGCACCGACGCGCCAGCCATATGCCTCTGTCAGCGCACTTATCACAGGGATCAGCACCAGGCCGGCGCCGCCGGAGCCGGTGAAATACAGCCCCAGCGCCATGGAGCGGCGCACCTTGAACCACTGCGCGATGGCCGCCGACCCGGCAGACGGTCCGATCGCCCCGTTGATGCCGCCGCCCACCAACAGGACGAGGTACGCGAGGAACTCCCAGTAGCTGTCGGCGGTGGGAATCAATAGCCAGCCCACGCCACCGAGCAGTCCACCGATGGCCATCACCCGTCTCGCCCCGCGACGGTCCAGGATCCGACCAAACCAGGGAGCCAGGAGCAATCCCCAACTCAAGGACAAGGCCCAGGCGACAGTTATACTGGTGCGGCTCCAGCCGAACTCCTGCGCCAGAGGGTTCACGAAGACCGTGAAGCCCCAGGTGAAAGCGGCTTGATTGAGCATGTACATGACCCATGCGCCGGCGACGATCACCCAGCCATAGAAGAAGCGCTGCCCTTGTTGCTGTCGCACTGCCATTGCTACTCCCAGCTTCTCAGACAAGCACCTAGAGATCGGTGAAACGGTTAGCGGGAATCAAGCGCGCGCTTGCGGCCCGCAGCACGGGCGGCAGGCAATCGAATCGCCTTGATCAGCCCGCGATCGGGGTGAAGCGGAACCCGCTGTCCCAGCGCGAGAATTTTCCAGTTGAGGGCGAAGGAAAATGGCCGGTGCAGACTAGAGTGTCGGTTTCACAGCAACGTTCGAGGAAACTGCGCCGGGTGTCGGCGCTCTGCCGGGGATCATAGTCGCTGCGCATCGACAACTGAGGATAGCGCGCCTGTATCGGCGAGTGGATCAGATCACCGCTTACCACGGCATCCTTGCCGGATCTGCCGAGCAAAAAAGCGACGTGATCCACGGTGTGGCCCGGCGTCGGCGTGAGGCGGACGTGGTCATCGAGCGCGAAGTCGCTCGTGACCACGTCGGCACGATTGGCTTCGACGATCGGCAGCACGCTGTCGGCGATCGCGCCGATCTCCTGGCGCGCATTCTCCTTTGTCCAGTACTCGAGTTCCTTGCGCGAAAAGACGTAGCGCGCGTTCGGAAACGTCGGCACCCAGCGCCCGTTCTCCAGGCGCGTGTTCCAACCGACGTGGTCCGCATGCAAATGCGAGCACATAACGAAGTCGATATCGTCGACTGTCACACCCGCGGCCGCCAGATTGTCCATGTAGGTCGTGCTGCGCAACTGGTGCCAGAACGGGCGGGTTGGGCGGTCTTTGTGGTTGCCCACGCAGCTATCGATCAGCACCGTATGGTGCGGGGTGCGCACGAGATAGGACTGGACGCACAGCACCATCTCGCCCGCTTTGTTGAGCGCACCGCATTGCTCCATCCAGGCGCGGTTCTCGGCCAGCCTCTCCGGCGTCAGACTGGGAAAGAAGCCCATCAGATCGAAAAAAGGACCCTCCTGTTCGACTATGCTTTGAACGCTCATGTCGCCGAAGGTAAAAGCTTTGCTCATTCTATTCTCCTGTGCGTGCCCTCAGTTCTCGAACTTGATGTTGGCGGCCTTGATAACTTTTGCGAACTTGGCGGTGTCGGCCTTGATCAGTGCCGCGAATTGCTCGGGACTCGAGACGAACGGAGTCATCCCATATCCCATCATCTTTTCCTTGAGTTCGGGCAGGACCAGATTTCTGGCCACGTCGGCCGACATCTTGTCGATGATGTCCCTGGGCGTGCCCGCGGGCGCAACAATGCCGAACCAGGCTTGCACATCGTAGCCCGCCAGACCAGACTCGGCGAGCGTGGGCACCTGCGGCAGCAAGGGCACGCGCTCCGCGCCCGAAACGGCGATGGCCTTGAGCCTGCCGCTCTTGATGTGTGGCAGCGCCACGGCGGGGCTTTGAAACGAAAGCTGTACCTGGCCGCTGATCAGATCGGGTATCACCTGCCCCGATCCTTTGTAGGGGACATGTTGCATCTTGATCCCCGCCATGCCGCTGAACAGCTCGCCGGCCAGATGCTGTATGCCTCCGGCGCCCGGAGAAGCGTAATTGATAGATCCCGGTTTGGATTTCGCCAATGCAAGAAATTCCGGCAATGTGCTGGCCGGTACCGCTGTATTGAGAACGATAGCGAAAGCCTGGCTATGCACCGTGGCCACCGTGGCGAAGTCCTTGATCGGGTCGTAGGGAAGCCGCATCAAGTGCGGGAGGATGGTGTGGGAATTATCCAGAAACAGGATCGTGTAGCCGTCGGGCGCAGACTTGGCCAGTGCGTCGGTGGCGATAACGGTATTGCCGCCGGGGCGGTTGTCGACGATCACCTGCTGCTCCCAGTTCTCGGAGAGCTTTTGCGCGATTAGACGCGCCGAGATGCTGGAACTGCCTCCCGGAGCATAGGGAACAAGCAGCCGGACCGGCTTCGTGGGATAGTTTTGCTGCGCGACAGCCTGACCGGTCAAGGCGACGAGCGCGCCCGCGGCCAGCATGCGCCCTAGAGCGGCAGAAAATCTTGTCATCGGTACTCCTCCTTAAGACAGCGTTGAACGTTCGAGTATCAGCGTCGCATTCTATCGTGTCCGCAGGATATTGCGCCTGCCCCCAGCCGATTGCAATGGCGATGAGATCCAAAGACGGCTGCGGCTGATCGCTCAGTTTCTGGCCAATCAGCCGGACGACTGTCGACTTGCTGCCGCACAGGGCATAGGCGGTTTATGATGGCGGCTATGCAAAGCGCGGCTCGGCGAAGGAAGCGCCCGGCTTTGCCGGAGAATGCACCCAACTTTTACTAAACCACAGGCTCGCGCAACGAGCCGGCAAAGGAGGAATGTCATGGTTGCAGTTCAAACGATTGCGGGTCCGGTCGACAGCGCAGCCCTCGGACGCACGCTCGCGCATGAGCATCTGTGCAGCGGCATGGCGGGCATGGAGCGCATCGGGCTATTCGACCTCGCGGACGTGACGCGGCGCGCAATCGATGCGCTGACGAACGCGCACGCGGCGGGAATACGCACCTTGATCGACTGCACCCCGCTCGATCTCGGACGCCAGGCGAAGCTGTTCGAGCGGCTGGCGGGGCGTACACCGGTGCATGTGATCGCCGCAACCGGGCTCTATCGCTACGTGCCCTCCTCCTATGCCGGCTGGAGCACCGACACCCTGGCGAAGTATTTCCTGCGCGACATCGAACAGGGCATGGAAGGGACCAAGATACGCGCGGGCGTGATCAAGCTCGCGTGGGATTACGAATACCGCGTCGATGCGGGGGCAGCCGCGCCGCGCGCCCAGCTTGAAAGATGCGCGCGCGCTGCGGCGCTCGCGGCGAAGATCGCGGGCGTGCCGATCATCGTCCACCACCGCGCCGAAGATCGCACCGGTGACCGCCTGCTCGACATTTTCGAGGAAGAAGGCGTCAATCTGCGCGCGGTGACCATCGGTCACTGCAACGATGCGCTGGAGAGCGACTACGTGGTGAACCTCGCCAGGCGCGGTGCGACGGTCGGCCTCGACCGCTTCAATCCGAACCGGGAGATGGCCGAGCTCGAGCGGCGCGCGCGGCTCGCGCTTGACGTCATCAAAGCCGGCTACGCAAAGCAGATCACCCTGGGACACGACCGCGCAGCGTATTCGATCAACGGCGGGACGCCCGACGGCGGCCCGCGCCCCGAAGACGCGGACTGCTTCGTCCGCGTATCGCAGATCGAATTGCCGTGGCTGCGCAAGAACGGCGCCAGCGAAGCCGACATCGAGGCCACGCTGACAGAGTCCGTGCGCGCCATGTTCGAGGCGGCGAGCGCGATGCGGACCGGGTGATTGGGCGCGATCGAAGTGGGATTGCCTTCGCATACACGGGTCAGGAATTGGTACGGCGATAAGCTCGTCCGGGGCGTACGAGAAAACCATGCGGGAGCAAAGAAGGGAGGAGCGCGGGTTGAATCAAGCTAGGAAGATTAAGGTCGGAACGCTGAACGTCGAATACGATCTTGCAGATTACACGGAGCCGTGGTGCAAGGACGAGCCCGAAACCGTGTTGCTGCATCACGGTTACTGCCGCAACATGGAGTTCTGGCGCAGCTGGGTACCCTTGCTCGCGCGCGATTACCGCGTGCTGCGCTTCAGCGGACGCGGCTGCGGCGGCACAACGGTGCCGCCCGCATCCGATCCGTACACGCTGGATCTACTCGTCGCCGACGCGATCGGGGTGCTCGATGCATTGTCGATAAAGCGCGCGATCTGGGTCGGAGAATCCTCAGGCGGTATCCTTGGGCTCGCCACCGCATTGCAGCATCCCGACCGCATCAGTTCCCTCGTATTGTGCGATACGCCGTTCAAGATCGCGAATGCGATCGCCGACGCCTACAACGTCGGTGAAAAGGATTACGCCTCAGCCATCGCAAAGCACGGATTCAAGTCGTGGTGCCGCCAGACGCTTGCGTATCGGATCGATACGTCCAAAGCCTCGCCCGCGCTGCAGGAATGGTACATCGCGCAAATGGGGGCGGCGCCCGAGCACATTGCAGTCTCGCATCATCTGATGGCGGTGGATGTCGATATCTGGTCGCGCATCGCTGAAATCGAGGCGCCGACGCTCATCATGGTTGGTGCAAACAGCCGGCTCGCGAGCCGAGAAAGAATGGATGCGATGCGAAAGTCCTTGCCCAACGCGAAGCTAGTTGTATTCGACGGGTACGGTCACGGCATCAATCTGCTTGTGCCTGAGCGCTGCGTCACGGAGATGCGTTCATTTCTAAAGACCCCTAACATTAGCGTCTGATGGAATAGGGGACAGGGGAGCACGACGATATATGTTCCATCGGTTACAAGACCTGAGACCATGGGACGCATTGCGACCGTGCTGAGGCAATCGGATTGCGTCATCCGGCAAAGAAGGACATCCAATTGAGCGTCACGGAACAGCTTGCCAGGTTCGCCATCGAGTCCGATGCGAGTTTTCTCAATGCGTCATTGGCGGACTCGGCGAAGATGAAGATTCTCGACACCTTTGCCGCCATGATCGCGGGCTCACAGGCGCCGTCCGCCAGAATATCTCTTAAGACGATTGACGAGATTGGCGGCGTACCCCAGGCAACGGTCATTGGCTGGGGCAGCAAGACGTCTATGCCGAATGCCGGGTTCGTGAACGGCGTGAGCGCGCACGCGCTCGAGTACGACGACAACACCGCGGGCGCGGGTCACGTCAGTGGCTGCGTGCTGCCTGGATGCCTGGCGGTGGCCGAGCACCTCGATCTTTCGGGCAGGAAACTCATTGAAGCGTTTGCGCTGGGCTTTGAGGTATTCTGCCGCATGGCGCACGGATTGCGTCCATTCATCATCGATCGCGGCTGGCATCCGCAGGCAGTCATCGGTGGTCATGGCGTGGCAGTCGCCGCGTGCAGAATGTTCGGCCTCGACCAGATGGCGGCCCGCATGGCGATGGGCATCGTCACGTCGTCCGCGACGGGCGTGCGCAAGAACGTGGGCTCGATGGGCAAGGCTTTCCATGTCGGCAACGGCGTGCGCGCCGGTATCTTTGCGGCGCTGCTCGCGCGCAACCAGTTCCAGGTCGATCCGGACATTATCGAGGGTTCGGATGAAGTCGCCGACGGCCATGAGCGCTTCGGCCTCGCCGACACGTACAACGGCATCGGCAATTATCGCTTGGAGCGCATGCTCGAGAATCTTGGCAGCACCTTCGAACTATCCAAGAATACGACCATGGTGCGGCTGCACCCTGGTTCCAGCGCGCCTGCTGCGGCCATCGACGGCATGATAGATCTGGTAACGGCCAATGATCTGAATGATGGCGAGGTCGAGGAGATCTGCCTCGAATGTACGCCGCAGTGTCTCGCCATTGCGCCCTACAGGGAACCCATCGACGAGTACAAGGCCAAGTTCTGCTTGCGCTACACCATGGCGGTTGCGTTCATCGACAGGAAGGTCGGATTGGAACAGTATTCGCAGGCACGCATAGGCGACGAACGCCTGCACCGACTGATGCAGCGCGTGACGGTGACGGTGCCGGAAGATCTGAAGCGCCACAAAGGCCAATGGGGCGAAAACGGTGTGAATTGGGGCGAGGCGCGCATCACGATCAAGCTCACAGATGGTAGGGTTTTGCAGCAGGCCTGCTCCCACGCGAAGGGCTGGCCTGAGCGTCCGTCATCGTGGCAAGACCTGTGCGAAAAATTTGCAGACTGCGCGGCGCCGGTGCTCGAGCCGGGCCAGATACGCGACGCGATCGCGACCATCGGCAAACTGGAGGATCTGCGTTCCGTACGCGATCTCGTCAGCCTGCTCGTGCCGGCGCGTGTGCGGTGAGGACCGGTTATGCGCAGAACCAGACCCGCCTGACAGGAGGAATCATGAAAGAAAGCTGGAGCACGCGTCGCTACATCGTGGCACTGTCATTGATGATGGCGGCGTTCTGCGCCATGGCCCAGGATTATCCGAGCCGTGCGATCCACCTCATCGTTGGCTTTCCGCCCGGCGGAGGTGCCGATGTCATCGCGCGGGCGCTCGCTCCCCATCTAAGCGCTCAACTCGGGCAGCAGGTGCTAGTCGAAAATCGTTCCGGCGGCAGCGGAATCATCGGACTCGAATATACCGCCAAGTCAGCCCCGGACGGCTATACCCTGGCAGTGGGCATCACCGGTACGCTTGCGATCAATCCGAGCCTCTTCCCCAACCTCCCATATGATCCGATCCATGACTTTGCGCCGATATCGCTCGTCGCGGTCGGCCCCAATATTCTCGTAGTCCATCCATCGCTTCCCGTACGATCGGTAAAAGAACTGATCGCATACGCCAAGCAACGCCCGGGAAAACTGAGCTATGCCTCTTCCGGTGTCGGCGGTGCCCCGCATCTCGCGGGAGAACTCTTCAAGTACCTGGCGGGGGTCGATATTGTGCACGTCCCCTACAAAGGCGCAGCGCCGGCGACCACCGACGTCTTGGGTGGGCATGTGCCGATGATGTTCGCAGGCATGGGCGCGGCAATGCCGCATATCAGTTCGGGGAAATTGATTCCTTTAGGTGTCGCCGGCCCGAAAAGATCGTCGCAACTTCCTCAAGTCCCCGCCATCGCCGAGTTTCTGCCGGGCTTCGCCGCAGAGACGTGGTTCGGCATCATAGCTCCGCGCGGCACGCCGAGCGCAATCGTCGGCCGTCTGAACTCGGCAATCAAGACTGCGGCAAATCGTCGTGACGTAAGAGATCAATTGCAGTCCGGTGGCTACGAAGTACTGCTCGACACGCCGGCGGAATTCGCGGGTTACATCGAGTCTGAGATGAAGAAATGGGCGACAATCATCAAGACTTCCGGGATAAAGGCCGAGTAGCACTCATGGCATCGCGCATCAGCCTAGGGCGGCGCATCTGACCGCGACGGGCAGATGAAAGGCAACGCATCCAAGGCGGTCTCGCGTGCGCGACCAGCACGCCGCGCTCACCCCTTCGTCTTCAACTTCCCCTCGTTCGCCGCGATGAACGTCCGGATGTCATCTGAAATATCCAAGAGCTTGAGCCACTGCTCCTTGTACAAGGTCACCGGAAAACGTCCCATACCGTAGACCGAGATTGCTCCTTTCTCGCTCACTTTCATCGTAATGCCAGCGGCGGCGCCTTTCTTAAGTGCGGCGTTCTCGCTACGCAGCCGCTCCAACTCGGCTTTCAGATCTTCGTCCGACATGTTTGCTCCTTGTCGATTGGAAACGAGGTATCAGAGTGAAGAGTCTATCTGGCACGAATGTCAGGTTCAAGTTGATATTGGACACCCGTCCTGCCTCTTGCAACGGCACAACCGTGCATTACTTACACATGCCCACCTGCCTTCGCTCTCGCAGCGCGCACGATCGCGTTGCCACCAATCAGACATCGGTAGACGGGGTGAAAACACCGTAATGGGCGCGCCAGCGATCCGTGATCTCGCCTACCGTCGCGTAGGCCCGTACCGCCTCCAGCGTGGCCGGTACCATATTGGCTCCGCTACGGCACGCGGCGTCGATGCCGGCTAGCGCCACGCGCACGCGTTCCTGGCTGCGACTCTCCTTTACCTGCCGCAGGCGCTCCAGCTGCCGACGGGTGTTGTCGGGATTGACGCGGAACGCCGTGTTGGGAACATTGGGCTTTTGCGGCCACATATTGACCGTGACCCACGGCCGGTCGCCCGAATCGATCGCGCGCTGGCGCCGCACCGCGCCTTCGGCCATCCACCTGCGGCCGAGACCGCTGTCAATGACGCGCAGCGCCCCGCCCGCATCCTCGACTTCGCGCAGTGCAGCGAGAATTTGCGCTTCAACCTTGCTGGTCAGCGTTTCGACGAAGTAGGAACCGCCGAGAGGATCGATGGTATCGGTGAATCCATGCTCGTTCGCGATGATTTCCTCGGTCCGCAGGGCGACCCGGATCGATTCCTCCGACGGAGTCGATACCGCCTCGTCATAGGCAGCCATGCACACGTAGGAGGCCCCCCCGAGCACATAGCCGAGCGTACCGTAGCCGATGCGGGCGATATTGTTCAGCGGTTCCTGCAAAGCCTCCTGGCCGTGGCCATAGACGTTGGTGCGCAATGCCATCGCCGCTGCTGTGGTGGCGCCGAATCTTTCCTTCATCAGGCGCGCCCAAATGCGCCTCAACGCGCGCAGATTGGCTACGGCAACGAAGAAATCGTGCCGCTCGTCGGGGAGCATCTGCAAAAGCGGCGCCACCTGGTCGATCGAGTAGCCCTTGTCGAGCAGCAAGCCGATGTAGTGAACGGCATTCCCCAATGCCATGGCGGTTGCCCGGCTCGAGCCCGCGCCGCCGGCATTGAGATGGTTCGCGCAGACGGTCATGGGCGCCCAGCCGGGCGCATGGTCGACGCACCAGGCTACACAGTCGGCGGCCAGTTGGGCCGCGGGCTCGGTCGGCAGGATCTGGGTCCCGCGCGCAATGTATTCCTTGAGCGGATCGTTCTGCAGATTGACTGTATAGTCCGATGGCTTGAGTCCGCGCCGCTCGCCCAATGCGACGAACATGGAGAGCACGATCGGGCCTATGGAATTGCCGAGCGTAGCGATGCGCTTGACTTTGTCGATCGCAATGCCATCGAATAGCGCTTCCATGTCGGCCAGCGTCGACAACGCCACGCCGACTTGTCCCACTTCCGCCGTCGCCATTTCGTGGTCGGAGTCGTAACCGCACTGCGTCGGCAGATCGAGCGCGACCGCAATCTGTTCCACACCCAAATCGAGCAGTTTGCGATAGCGCTGGTTGCATTCGCTCGCCTCACCAAATCCCGAGTATGCGGAAATGACAAACGGCTCGGTCCGGTACATGGCGGCACGGTCGCCGCGCGTGAACGGGTACTCGCCGGGAAAACCGATGTCGGACAGATAGTCAAGACCGCTCTCTGCCACGTCGGCCGGCGTATAGAGCGGCTTTACCTTGACGCCGACGTCAGTCACAAAAGCCCGGCGTTCCGGAGTACGCGCGGTTTGCTCAGCATAGCGCTCCTTTTCCCACCGGGCCGCCTCGTCCCGTATGCGCGCGCTGTCGGGATCGTCGATCAACGCATTGCGCTTCGAATTGGGCTTGAACGCATTATTCATGTCGGCAATATCCGGTTATGGGATCGCCCGCGCCAACGCGCGGCGAAACCCTGTCGATCACTCGCCCTTGACGCCGGCGAGCTTGATCACTCTTGCCCAATGCTCGTAGTCGGTCTTCAAGAATGCAGTGAACTCTGCAGGCGGAGCGCCTACCGCAACCAAACCGAGGGAACGCAGCCGTTCCTTGACTTCGGGCGTGGCCATCGCCGCGATGACCGCCTTTGCCAGTTTCTGCACCACCGCTTCCGGCGTTCCGGCCGGCGCGATGAGGCCGGTCCAGGGCGCAGTGCTCTCCAGACCCTGCAATCCCAGTTCATCCGTCGTCGGTACGCCGGGGAAATCCGGATTGCGTTGCGTCGCGGCGACGGCCAGAACCTTCAAGCGCTTGCTCGCGACATTTTCGGCGACGCCTATGGACGGGTAGAACATGAACGAGACGCGCCCCGCCATCACCTCCGTGAGCGCCGGGGCGTTGCCGCGAAATGGAACATGAGTCATGTTGGTTCCGGTCTTGCTCTTCAGCAATTCGCCCGCCAGGTGCGCGGAGCCGCCGTTGCCCGCCGAACCGAATGTAACGCTCCCCGGGTTGGCCTTGCCCTTCGCAATCATGTCATTCAGGCTCGCGAACGGCGCATCGTAGGCGGTCACGATGATCATCGGCGCTTTGCCGACGAGCGCAACGGGCGCAAAGCTCTTGATCGGATCGTATTTCACCCGATCGGGCATCAATATATGATTGACGTTATGGTTAAGGGAATTAAAGATGAGCGTGTAGCCATCCGGACTTGCACGGGCGACCTCCTCGGTCGCAATCAGCGCGTTGGCGCCGGTCTTGTTCTCCACAAGCACCGACTGCCCCAGGAACGGGGTCATGTGCTGCGCGATCACGCGCATAACCACATCCGTCGGCCCGCCGGCCGCAAACCCGATCAAAACTCTCACCGGCTTGGTCGGATACGGCTGCGCCAGCGCCGTGCCGCCGATCAGCGCCAGAGCGCAGGCGAGCGCCGTAATTGTTATTCCTCTGCGCCAGATTGCCATCTCTTCCTCCTCGTTGAATCATTCAATAAATTTCAGTCTGCCATCGTCCGTCTCTTGACGATCCACGAACAGTACCGGAAATTCCACTCATGCGCCCGATTGGCGCCCCTGAAGGCCGAGGATATCCCCCAATACCGGCAGCAGGTACTTGCGAAACTGCGCCGGATTCTCGCTCATCGGAAAATGTCCGACTTCCTTCATCACCGTGACCCTGGTCCCTGGAATCGTCTCGGCGGTACGCAGCGTGTCCTCGGGCATGCAGGAGAAATCGTATTCGCCGGTCAGCAGGTAAAGCGGGCAGCGGCGCGTATCGATGCCGCCCAGTCGTCCGCGCAGATCGCTGTCGACACGGTAGAAATATAGATCGCCTTTGAATATCCCCGGGCCGCCCTGCATGTACTGCCATAGCGTCTCGTGACGATATTCCTCTGGGCTATGCGGCGCGATCAAACCCGATACCAGAGCCGCGCAAACCTCGCCGCCGTGCACATCGCCGCGATGCAGCCAGCTGGTGTCGTACCAGGGCTCTTGATAATCCGCGGATTCGAGCCCGATCAATGCGCGAAACTCGCTGCCATGGGCGTGCGCAAGCTGCAGCACTATGCGCCCGCCGATCGAGCAACCCATGACCACCGGGCGCTCCAGTCCCATCGCCGCGCAGAATGCGCGTACGGTTTGGACATAACGCTCGGTCGTCAGCCGGTACTCGCAATGCTGCCAGCCCGCCGGCGGATAGGACTTCCCATGCCATGGCATGTCGAAAGCGATCACGCGATAGCGCGATGTCACCTCGTCGTCGCACAGCAGATGGCGGAATTGGCGCGCATCGGCCCCGGCGGTATGCAGGCATACGAGCGGTATGCCGTTGCCAGCCTCCTCCGTGTAAATCCGGCAATGCTCGCCCAGTATCGGCACGGTCAGGTAACGGCCGACGATGGGCTCGAATGCGGGCGCGCTCATCGCGGGATTCCCGCGCGCGGCAGCGTAACGAGGTCTTTGAAATACTGAAGATCGGCATCGGCTGCGAACGCAGTCGCGATCGCCTGCCTGAATCGCTGTGCCAGGATGCGATCCTGTCCCGCCTGTGCACTCCCGCCGGAACCCGCCATGACATTTCCTCCGCTCACACCTGTCGCCCTTATTGTACTGTCATTCCATTGGCCGAATTGCCTGACAACAGATGCCGGTGGAGAACATCGACGCTCCCCATCGTGCGACCAGGGGGCCTTATTACCCGTGATCCATGCGAGGTTTTGGCGGGATTTCAGGTTGCACCGGACGCTGCCTTGGCGGAGAATCACGCACTCGATTTCAGGCGACAAACAAGTGATGAGCGCCAGCCGGTCAGAACTCAGACACGACGCCGAAGTCATCGGCCTCGTCGGCTTTGCACATCTGCTGTCGCATTTCTTCCAGTTAATCCTGGCGCCGCTGTTTCCGCTGCTCAAGGACGATTTCGGTGTCGGCTATGCCGCGCTCGGCCTGATGGTCTCGGTCACGTATGCCGTCTCCGGCATCTCGCAGACCATGGCTGGCTTCATCGTCGACCGCTGGGGCGCGCGCCGCGTGCTGTTGTTCGGCATGACTACGTTTTCCCTGGCGCTGCTGCTGACCGGCCTGGCGACTTCGTATTGGATGCTGGTGGCGGTGGCGTTGCTGGCTGGTCTAGGCAACAGCGTGTTTCACCCGGCCGATTTCGCCATCTTGAACGCCAAGGTGAACCCAAAGCGGCTTGGCTACGCGTTCAGCACGCACGGCATCGGCGGCAATTTCGGCTGGCTGGCAGCACCCGTATTCAGTATCGGCATATCCGCGGCCTACGGCTGGCGCGCTGCGACCATCGCAGCCGGCGTGCTCGGACTGCTTCTCACCGCCATCGTGGCAAGCCGCCCGGCATTGTCCGGGACGAAGGGAAATGCCGGCGGCCACGACAACAACTTCCACGGCGCGCGCAAGCGCGAGTTCGGCGAGGATGTGCGCGCGCTCACCGCTAGACCGGTGCTGAAATGCTTTGCTTTCTTCACCTTCTATTCAATGGCGCTCGTCGGCCTGCAGACGTTTTCGGTTTCGGTGACCACGGCCTTGTATCGTGCGCCCCTGGTTACTGCGAGTGCGGCGCTGACGGGGTTTCTGTTTGGCGGAATCGTCGGCATAGTCGCGGGCGGCTTCGCTGCGGCGCACACCGATCGGCACAATCTGGTTGCAGCCTCGGGCATGCTGATCGGCGCCGTACTCACGCTGCTTTTGGCCAGCGGCGCGCTGCCCATATGGATGCTGGCCGGCGCCATGACCGTAATCGGATTCTTTACGTTCTCCACCCAGCCTTCGCGCGATATCCTGGTGCGCGCAGCGACGCCGCCCGGGGCGACGGGCAAGGTATACGGCTTCGTCTATTCTGGCTTGGACCTGGGCGGATCCCTGTCACCGCTGTTGTTCGGCTGGATGCTCGACCGGCATCTGCCGCAATGGGTGTTTGGCACGGCCGCTTTGTTCATGCTGTTCACGGTTGCGACGGTGCTGACGCTGCGTCCGCGGCCGGCTGCGGACGCTGAACCCGTGCTAGACACGGTGTCATAATACTTTCGATTAACTCGGTGGATTCTCTTCTTCACGGCTTGGTTTCTTGTCGGCGGATCTGCGCAACGGCGTCCAGCACTTGCGAGTAGCCAATCCGCTCCTGCTCCAGCCGCACACGCTCCCCGAGCCTGTCAAAGCGCAGATCATCGTAGAGCGCGCGCTCCTCGTCGTCGAGCGCATCAAGGTCGTGCAGACAGCGGCGATCCTGGAGCTCCTCGCCCCACAGTTCCTTATGGCCCAACAGGGTGTCGCGGTCCATCAGCAGCGAGCGCGTGTGTGCCCAACGGCGGCGCAGACGGCTGAGGATCGCGAATCCGTGAGTGTCAATATCGCCCCAGTAGTAAAGCGGTTTGTCGCGCAGCCAGGGTATCGATCCGAGCCGGTCGATCGCATATCCCCCGCCGAAAATGGCGAGGCTGCCGGTGCACCCCGGCAAAGTCAGAAAGTTGATCCTGTTCTCGGTTACGAACACCCGCTCGCAGCCCGGAGCGTAGTCGGCGAACTCGGAGAGCGGCACCGTGGCGTCCGTGATGCGGTGCTCGAGCATGAACGCGCGGTCGAGCCAGCGAAAGCGGATAAGCGGCTCGTCGCAGCGCAGCCCGAACCGTCGTTCGAATCCGTTATCGGCAAGACCACGCACCGTTGCGTCCATCGCCTCCGCCGGCAGCAACCGGTCCAGCCACGCGCCGAGCAGCGACCGGTTCTCTTCGATGAACTTGCTGTCCACTCCCGGAATACCGAGCTCGCGGGCGTAGCGCATCGGCCGCGGATGCGCTTGGAAATACTCGACCACGGCCAACAGCCGCGGCAAGACGCCTTGAACCTCGATCGCACGCAGCGGCTGCTCGGCAAGCCAGTCGCACAGGCGCGGTTCCCGCGCCCTGAGCATTTGGACGACCTCTGCGAAGCGCGCCAGCGCTGCGCTCTCCCCGGCACATGCCGCGATGTCCTCGGCGCTCTCGAACACGATGTTCTCCGGTACCCGCAAGCGCCCGAGTTTCTGATGCGCGACTTCCTTGAGCGCCATCGCGTAGCCGGCGGTCCGTCTCGCTTTGCTCCCGGCCTCCAGCCGATCGACCTCGGCGCGCAGTTCAGCAAAGCGCTCGAGCCATTCCTGGGCCGAAGGCTTGCGGAACGGCACGGAATACGGAAACAGGTCTTCGGCACCGAGCCAGGCACGCAGCGCTGCGCCGCTCGTCCACAGCTTGCGCGCGCGGGTGCGGATTTCCTCCGGCGAGATCATGCGCAAGCAGCGGCGAGGAACTGAAGCTTGCGCTCGCGGTATTCCTCGATCGTCAGATTCTGGACCATCGAATTCGAGCCGCCCTCGTTGTGCACAAAGTGTACTGCCGAGATGTAGTCCTCGATCACCGCGATCTTCTGCAGCGGGGTGACGATCAGGAGCTGCAGGTCGAGCGTCCGGAACAACTCAAGTCCGTAGCGGGTGCTGTCATCCGAACCGCGACCGAAGGCCTCGTCGATCACCACGAAACGGAAGTGCCGCTTGCGGGCCTGCGCTTCGCCCAGGCCGAACTGGTAGGCAAGCGCGGCCGCAAGAATCGTATAGGCGAGCTTCTCCTTTTGCCCACCGGACTTGCCGGACGAATCGCGGTAGAACTCGCGCTCGGCGCCGTCAGCACGCCAGCGTTCCTTTGCGCCGAACTCGAACCAGTTGCGCACGTCGGTCACTTTTCCGCGCCAGCGCGCATCGACCTCGGCCTGTCCCTCGCGCCCGTTCAAACGTTCAACGAGTGCCTTCACCTGCAGGAACTTCTGCTCAGTGTAGAGCTCGCCACGCTCTTCCCCGCCGCTGATGCAGGCGCGCAGGCTCGCCTGGAAATCGCGGACCTCCGCATCCGCGGAGGGTAGGCTCACCAGTTCGATATAAGTACCCTGGCTGCGGTCGTACTCTATGCGCGCAAGCGACGCATTGATGACGCGGATTCTTTCGTCGATCTCGTGGCGGCGCTTCTGCAGGTGCGCCTGGAACGCGGCCATGCTGTTGATGGTTTCCTTGTTGAGCAGCTCCTTGAAGCGGGCCTCGAAGCGCGGGAGATCGTCCTCGCGCAATGCCTGCAGCCGCCGGCGATACTCCGCCAGCGCTTCGGTACGTGCATCCATCTCCGCAGTCTCGGCCGGGTAGGCCGCCTTGTAGCGCTGCATCTGCTCGACGATCCGCTCCCGCAACCGCCCTGCCGCCTTGTCGTCGGCATCGATCTTCGCCTGCAGTGCGTCGCGCATGCGACGCTGCTGGGACTCGATAGACCGCAGTTCCAGCGTTTCATCGCCCAGCACCTGCTGCTGCCACTGCTCCAGCAGTGCAACGCTGGCGCTCCGATCGGGTTCGGAAACAACAGATTCCTCTTCGCGCGCGGCGAGGCGCGCCTGGCGCGTCTGCTCCAGTCTGTCGAGAGTGCTGCCCTGGCGCCTGCTGGTTTCCTGCCTGTGCAGATCGGCCGCAGCGTAGTCTTGATCTAGCTGCGCAAGCTGCGCACGCAGTGTGCGCAGTTGATCGTCGGATTCCTCCAGCGTGCGCTTCTCGTCTTCCAGCCTCTGGATGGCAGCGGCCGTGCCGCGCCAGTCTACACGCGCGAATTCCTTCAGTTCGAGCAGCCGGTCCGCAGCGCGCAGCTGTTGCTCGCCCGCCTGGCGCTGTCTGTCGATCTCGTCACGCTCCGCCTTGATCGCCAGCAACCGGCGCCGCAGTTCATTTTGCTCCGTGCGCAGCGTCTTCAGCTTCGCGCGATTGTCCCAGCCGAGCACATAGCGCGAGCGGTCCTCGATCCGATGCCGGTCGTCCTTTTCGTGGCGGCGCTCGTTCGCCTTGATCAGACCGTTCAGGGTGAGCGCGCGCGGCAGCCGCCGGAACTCCTCCAGGCTATCGCAACAGGCGTAGTCGAACTGATCGGTGAGCTCGCGCTCGAGAAACGCATAGAACCCGCAGTCGGGCTTGATCGAAAGCTTGCGCACCACTGATTGCGCTGAGACCGTTCTTCCGCTTGCGCGCGCGGCTTCATCGCGCACTCTCAAATACACCAGCCGCCCGCGCAGATGGGTGAGATTCACGTAGTGGTTGACCTGCGTGTGGAGGGATTCGGGCACGAGCAGATTCAGCGCGAAGCCGTGCAGCAGGCGTTCGATCGCACCTTCCCATTCTGCTGCGTCCCGACGTACCTGCAGAAGCTCGCCGGCGAATGGCAACTCCTCGGGATCGACGCCCAGTGCCGCGGCAAGTCCCTCGCGGATGCCGATGCTCATGGCAGGGATATTGCTCGCTCGGCTCTCCAGCGAACGAATCTCGTCCGATAACGCCTTGTCGCGCTCGCCGCTGCTCTTGAACTCGACCGCCTTATCGATCACGAGGCGATCCAGGCGTTGCTTCTCCGTGTCAACTTCCTGCCGGCGTAGGCCCGCGGCCCGTATCGAGCCCAGAAAAGTCTCCAGCGTCGTGCCCGGCCTGACCGCGAGTGCGCTGCAAAGACGCCGGTAGTCCTCATCGTCGGCACGCTGGCGCTCCCGCTCGGCCTGTTCGTGTGCGATCGCCGTCTCGATCTCGCGGATGCGCCCGCCGCCCTGCCGCTCGATCGCCGCCTGCAGCTCAGTGCGCCGGCGCGACAGATCTTCCAGCCCGACGCGCTGGGCTTCGAGCTGTTGCTCCCACTTTCTCTTATCGAATTCGAGCTGCTCGATCTGCCGCTCGAGGAGCACGGTACGGTGCCCTGCGAACCAGGCGGAAAGCGCCTCCCGCGCTCGCCGCAGTGCCTCGAGCTGAGTCTCCAGCTCTTCGAGGCGCTCGCCCTCAGCCGCCAGCGGGGCCAGGCGCTCGATCTGGTCGCGCGCCCGCAGCACTGCGTCGTGCGCATGGCTCAAGTTCTCGAAATTGGCGATCAGCGCCCGGATGCGCTCCTCCGTATCGTCCGGCTCGAGCATGTGCCTGCGCACGAACTCGGTGAGGTTCCCCACCGATTTCATCGAAACGGTCTGGTAGAAAAGATCGAGCGCCTGCGGGTGGGGCACGCCCAGATCGCGCCGCAGGCGCGACCCGTATTCCTCGAAGGTGTCGAAGAGCGCGATGCGCCGATCCAAGCGCAGCCGCTTGCGCAGGTTCTGGATGTCATCACCAAAACCCGTGAAGTCTTCCGTGATCGCCAGCACGTCTCTCGCAACGACGTAAAGTCGATATGGATTGCGCTCGCCCTCCTTGGTCCAGAAGACCTGGGCCAGCGTCACCTGGCGTCCGGCAAGCCGGTCAGCGAACACGCCGAGGAGCACGCTGTAGCTGGTCTCTCCGCGTAGCGCCTGGGCCTGGGCGCCGCCAGTCAGCTCGTTGGTGACGCTGCGGTATTCGCCCCGCACGTAGGAGTAGAGCGAGCGTTCGCGCGCTTCCGCTCCTGCCGCCTTGTTGTAAGTGATCTTGCGCGGCGGCACCAGCAGCGTGGTGAGCGCATCCACCAGCGTGGACTTGCCCGAGCCAATGTCGCCCGTGAGTAGCGCGTTATCGCCGCCGGATTCTATCTTCCAGACGCGCGCGTCGAACGTGCCCCAGTTCAGCACCTCGAAGCGCGAGAGCCGGAAGCCCGGCTGCACGGCCTCACTCGAGGCGTTGCGCATGATCGCGGTAGGCTGTTTCTAGTTCGGCGAGCCAATCGGCATTGACGAAGGCGCGCAGGATGCGTCGCACCTCATAGAGTTCTTCGTCCACCTTCATCTTGCGCAGGAAACCGAGCTCCTCAACCCGCGCGACGTGGCGCTCGATCTGTTCCTCCTGCTTCGCCTCGTTGGTGCCGGATGCGATGAAGGTGCGCATCATGTCCACCATCTGTTCGCGCGAAAGCACGAGCCGCGTCTCACCGCCCTGCGCGTCGTGCTGGGCAAGGCGCTTGCGCAGGAGAACCAGAAGCAGGCTCACCGGGTAGCTAAGAGGCCGGCGCTGGATCAGACGCGGCGCCGCTTCGTCGCTGCCCGCCGCTTCCGCGTCGCTCTGCCGCAGAAACGCGTAACCTTCGGCATCATCGATAATGAGGTCAAGGCCCAGCAGCCGCAGGTGGTCGCGCGCAGCGCCCTGCAAGTTGAGAAGATCGCGCCATAGCGCAGGCGCCTGTTCGCGGTAGATAGCGCCCTTGAGAAGGCCGACCAGGATCGAGGGAAGCTCGTTGCCTGGCGCTGTTTCCATTGCGCTCATCCCGAGAAAATCACGCGCGGCAGACGCACCCGCTTTTCCGCCCTCTCCGCGCTGGGTGGAATGACCACCGTCTCCGTCACGGACTCGTCGACTGCCGCGCCTTCATCGCCTGCAATTCTGAGATAGGCGACGACTTCGGCCAGACCCTGCTCGGGCGGAAAGGCGGAAGTAACCTCGGCGAGCGTCACTTGCGACCGGCTGCGTAGCAGTTCCGCGACGTGCCCGCGAAGCAGCTTCTCGTCCACCGTGGTCTGTGCGAAGAGCGCCGCTAGATCGAGCGCGGCCGCGCCCTCCTCGATTGCCTCCACGCCGAGCACGGGGTTGCGCGGCGGACGATAAAGCGACCGGCACATGGGCAGGTTGAAATCGGGGCCTGCTGCATCAAGCATGGCGAACGCGGGGCCATGCGGCGGATCGCTTTTTAAGCGGATCGCGTGCGCCTCGATCTCATGGATGAGATCGAGAATACGGCGGTTCTCGAGGTGAGCCTGGTCATCCACGAAACGACGCAACTGCTCGACCAGCTGCGCCAGCGTGCCGTGCACTTTCTCGCCTGCTTCGAGAAGCAGGAACGGGATGCCGCGCACGAATTCCTCATGCGAGAGTTCCCGCACCGCTGGCAACTCGTGCACGCTGCGCAACCATGCCTGCAGCTCGTCCTGCCGCGCCGGGGACATCAGAAACTCCCAGAACGCGTCGAAGCTCTTCCCCTGATCCGAGCGGCGAATGTGGTCAGTTTCGCCGAAGATCTCCTCCAGCAGCGCGCCCTTGGCCTGTGTACTGGTCGCGACGCGTTCGCGCGTCTGCGCGTCGAGCCCGCGAAAGTTTTCTTCGACCTGCCGAAAGTCACTCAGGAGATGGCGAGCGGTCTCTTCGACCTGCAGATAGCGCTCCTTGACCTGCGTCGCGTCGAGCGGGCCGCTTTGGCCGCTGCGCACACGCTCGATCTCGCGCTCGATCTCGGCCTTGCGGCGCTCGAGCTCCTGGATGCGCACCGCCGGATCGTCCTCGGTGCCCGCCGCCAGTTCGCGCAGCAGCTGAAACAGGGTCAGCAGGCGGGATTCCGTGCCCACGAACTGCTGCAGCCTGAGGCTCTGAATCCACTCGATTGCCTTCTCCGTGGCGGGCGTCAGATCGAAGTCCGGATATTCGCCAGACCTCGGGTAGTACTTGCGCAGGTACGCCCGCTCGGGCGCGGCCCAATCCTCCAGATACTGGCGCGCGCTCCTTGGGTAGCGTTCGGTACCGTGCGTTTCTCTGAGTTGGTCGAGGTAGGTGTCCAGATGCGCGGTCAGCTCCGGCGCCGGGATCGCTCTGCGATTGGGCTGGATGAAAGCGAGCGCCAGAAAGCTCAGCACGAGCGGCGCATGATCGGCCGCGAGCAACCGCCATGCGGCGTGTGTCTGCCGCAACCGATCCAGGGTGTCATGATCCATTTGGTAATTATGAGGCAATCGAGCCATAGGGTGCAGGCGTCGCAATCATCGCCGGCGCCGCATCATCTGACGGCGACGGTATCAGCAGAACGCCGGCGTGATCATACGGTAAGCACCATCACCGTCCGCTATCCTTCCCGCGCAAGGCGTCTGCTAGTGCACAGAGTGTGTCGGCAAGTCGCCGCGTAGTTTCCGGCGTAGGCAGCGGCACCTTGAGGCTGCGAGCTCCAGTGCTCGGGTCGCGTTCGATCCATGGATGGAATTCGCCCGAGGAATCACCGGCGGCAGTCAGCGCGGAAACGAACTGACTCCCAGCCTGCAACAGGGCAGCCCAAGGATCGGCTCCCGCTTCCGATCGCGAAGAGGCGGACGATTCCCGATCCATTCGGTCGGCGTCGACGTTCTCATCGGCGGACGTCGCGTACGCCGGCGCTTCGCCAAAAGAAGCGGTGGCGTTCGCAAGCTCTTCTTCCGACGCCATGGCCTCGCCCTCGCCCATGCGGCCAGTTACTTTTTCCACGTCCTTCATGAATCGGTTGAGACGCGAGCCTCCGAGCGAGATCTCACCGGCGCCGCCGTCCAGTATGCCCGCGGATAAAGATCGCTTAAAGGCAAGCACCGAGAGCATGCCCTCCTCGATGGTGCCTTTGGCAACGAAATTGACGATCCGCACCGGCCGCGTCTGCCCCATGCGATGAATGCGCGAGATACGCTGTTCCAGAAGCGCCGGGTTCCACGGCAGGTCCATGTTCACCAGCGTCGAGGCATGCTGCAGGTTCAAGCCGGTGGCGCCCGCGTCGGTCGAAAGGAACACGCGGCAGTCCGGATCGTCGCGGAATCGTTCGACCAACGCCGGTCGCTTCTCCGAGGGCACACCGCCGTGAAAGCTTACGTAGTCGATGCCGCGCGCCTCAAGCCTTCGGATGACGATATGGTGCGTGCGTACCCATTGGCTGAACACCACCGCTTTTGCCTCCGGCTGTTCGAAAAGGTCGTCGAACAACGCCGCCAGCTCGTCCGCCTTGACGCCGTGATCGGTTTCCTGGTCGAGCAGATAGGTGCTATTGCAAGACATGCGCATGTTCTGCAATGCGCACGTTAGCCGTCGCTGATCCTTGTCCGACAGAAACTTCGTCTTGCGCCAGCGATGCACAATCTGCGCCACGATGTCGGCATTCTCCTGGTGGTAGCGCATCTGCATATCCGTCATGGGCAGCAGCAAGTTCTGGTCGCTCCGCTCGGGCAGTTGCAGCAGTACCTCGCTCTTGCGGCGACGGATCATGATAGGTGCGAGCGTCTCGCCGATTTTCTCCAGCCCGGTATAGCCGGTCACGCGGCCTGCGTCGTCCCTGACCTGATGTTGATGCAGCAGCTTCCACGTCGGGCCGAGGCGATGCTGGTCAACAAACTGGACGATGGAAATCAACTCCTCCAGCTTGTTTTCGAGCGGAGTGCCGGTCAGCACCATGGCATAGGTACTATCGACGCGCTTTAACGCGCGCGCGGCGATTGTGTTCCAGTTCTTCACCCGCTGCGCCTCGTCGACGATCACCAATTCGGGTCCCCAGGCGGCGATGAGGTCGAGATCGGGCTGAAGCTTTTCGTAATTCGTGATTTTGCAGAAGTCGTCCTGCGCGTAGTCATTCTGCCGATGCGCACGACCGCCGGCGAGAACCCGCGCCGCGCGTCCGGCAAAGCGTAAAATCTCGCTCTGCCACTGGTACTTTAGCGAAGTGGGACAGACTACAAGTACCTTTGACACACCAAAATGCCGCGTGAGAATCTCAGCCGCTGCGATGGCCTGGATGGTCTTGCCCAGGCCCATCTCGTCGCCGATCAGCGCGCGCCCGACGCGCACGGCGAACATCACGCCCTCGGCTTGATAAGGGTAGAGCGGCACCTTGAGCAGCTTCTTCAGCGTCGGATCGGCCGCACCTCGGGGGAATATCCGGTCCAGCACAGCAGCTCGCCGCGCAGCGTCGCGCCGTCCAGCGACAAAATCGAGCGCGTCGTCGTAGGCACGTAGTTCGTGTCCGCTCTTCGCCACGGCCGCAATGAAACGCTCCAACTGGTCGAAACGCGCCTCCGGCAGTATCCAACCGTTCCCCCCCGCGAACAACAGTGCGGCTGCCTTGCGTACCGTCGGCGGACAATCAATCCCGGCGCGGAAGTGGATCTTGCGCACGCCGTCATTGTGCAGATACAGCTCGGAAAACGGCGGGTGATAGCCGCGCGAGAACGCTAACTTGGCGCCGCGCTTATTCTCCAGTCGGCCGAGCGTGAATTCAACGTGCTTGCAGGTGCCCAGTTCGTTGGTCGCAAAGTCCGGACAGGAACAGAAGTTGTCGCCAGGCATCAATCCGCGAATCGCCACGCGATAGCTGGTTTTCGATTGCGGATTGCTGACCCGAAACTCGGAGAAGAACGGCTCCGCGCCCAGATTCTCAAGGCTGAACGCCTGCTCGCGGCCAAACTGCCGGCGCAACCTGCGTTGCCAGTCGGCCGGAGAAAGATCTGCCGGGGCATGGGTACGAGAGAGCTTGGATGTCCTGGCCGGCTCGGCAGCGTTACGTTTGGGCTTCATCAGGGCGTGTCAGTGTTAGCAATTCTGCGGTTGCTTCACATTTTACCGGGTTATATTGCGTCGAAACCCAGAAGACGCGGCAGCTTGGACCAATCGCTCCCGTTCATGGCCGCCCGATTTTCGTCTGGGTCATCCTATGGTCAAATGCCCGGAGCTATCGTGCGACTGCCTCACTCGTGCCATCACAGATGTAATTCTCGCTAAGAAGGATGCAAGAGACTCGCAAGTAAAGGACTCCGCGGGGCCCCAAGCGGGTTCAGCACGGTCACCCCACGCCAAGTAAAGCCACCATGCAGGTCCTCGCTGAGCAGTATTCGGCAGCGATTCTCCGCCGCCACGGACAAGATGAGCGCATCCCACACCTGCAACTTGTGATCAACGGCGAGATCGAGCGCCGACTGAAAAGCTGTCCAGGTTGAATCGGCAACCTCAAAGCTATCCGTCCAACCTAGAATGGCCTCCCGCGTCGCTACCGCATCGCGTTTGGCCTTGCCGGTGAGCACTCGGTAAAGTTCGCCCAGCGTTTGCGCAGGCAGCAATACCCGGTCCACTGGAAGTTGGCCGATCAGCGTACGCGCCATCTGGCATCGAGCCTTATCCCCTACCCCTTCCGCATAGGCGAGAATACTGGTATCCAGCGCGGCCCTCATGTTCAACTTTCGTACAGTTCATCGCGGGCCCAATTGCGTCTGCCCGTAATTGACTGGCCGCGCAAGCGCTTCAGCAGCGCGGCTCTCGCGCGGCCACGCCTGGCACCCGCCGCCTTGGCAGGACTGATGGTCGCCACGGGCTTCCCCCTCGAAACCACGGTGACGATTTCACCGCGCGAGACGTCTCTTAAAACACTGGAAAATTGTCGATTGGCATCAGCAGCGGTCACAGTCTTCATGGACCCACCTCACATGTAGTGTTTAACACTACTTTAGATTCTTATGCTTGCCTCGTCAAGAAGCACTCTGGCGCCGGCCACCGCCGAGCGTAGTTCGCACGCCGGCCGCAGCCGCGCCTCAACGGGCAGCTTCCTTAATCTACCAAGCCCGCGATCCCAAACCTTCAACTGAGTTTGGGACGCCGCCGCACGAATGCCGAATCACTGCTTGCCTTCCAGCCGCAGCAGCGCGCGCACTATCTCGAGCACCATCGTCTTGTGCGGATCATCGAGCAGTTCGAATTTCTTCGTCACCCAGATTGGCTCCACCGCATAAGATGCAAAGTCCTGCTTCGCCGCCGCCCCGCCGCGTTCTTCCTTGCGCTCGGCTTCGCCGAATCTGAGCCATTGCGGTGTGACTTCCAGCCACACTGCCAGGGCTCGGATCTTGTCCTGCGAAGGCAGCGCCTTGCCGGCAAGCCACTTTCGGATCGTCTGCGCCGTCACCGGGTTGCCGTGGTAGCGCAGGTTGAACTCGCGCGTGACCAGCGTGGGACTGTCCGCATTCACGCGCATCTTGCGCATCGCCTCCTTGAAGCGCCTGCTGAAACCCTGTTTTTCGTCAGCGAGAACCATGCTCGGAAAATATCACCAAGCAAGGCCATGAACGGATACTATCGGTTTCTTTTTATGATAACCTGGAGTAACCTATCCCATTGATTTGCACAGCTATCCCGCTCAACAACCCGCAGGGGTTTTCCGCGACTTGGTGTGGACACGATCTTTCGCAAGTGATCGAGCAGATCCCGATCGGCATGCCGGTGACGCTGCCGCATGGCGTGACCGAATACGCCAACCCGCACCTGCGTCAACGGCTCGGCTTGAGCGTTGAGCGCGTATTGGCAGCGAATCTTGCGCAATTCAGGTCGGAAATGCGAATTATATGAACCTAAAAACCTCAGTTAGCCGATTCCGTTTGTATGATTTTGGAGGAGCCGATGCACGCGAGGAGGGCCAATGCCGGCGAGGATGTGCTTGAGATGATCGCAGACCAGGATCCAGACG
>Ga0082335_1000889_pt1 | contig 69468 bp, 59 predicted proteins | sample Subgrocontami58m_FD_72375 | JGI IMG/M metagenome (GOLD analysis project Ga0082335, IMG submission 72375) | Subsurface groundwater microbial communities from S. Glens Falls, New York, USA - GMW37 contaminated, 5.8 m (SPADES assembly) (version 2) ... | reverse complement strand
CCGTAGTCCGTCGTCCGTCGTCTGTTGTCCGTCGTCCCGTGGTCCGTGGTCGTGTGGTCCGTGGTCAGTGGTCGTGGGCAAAGTGGCATTCCGTATTCGGGCCGTACCCTCGTACCTTCGTTCGCAGTCATTCGAAATTCCGCACTGGCGTTCAATCTGCAATCACAAATCTGCAATGGGGAATGGTTCCGAGCTACCTGGGCGTAAAGTGACAAAAGTGGCCGGGTCCCCCATTAGATGGTTCTTCCGCATCCCCCAATAGATCAAATGGACTGCCTGACCCCCCGCGTGTTATGGGAGTAAGGTGACGAAAGTGGCAACGTCCGCATGCCGTGGATACTGTGAGACTTGCCGGTGGAAGTCCGGCCCTGGGAGTTGGCAGTCCGCCCAGGTAGCGTGAGGGAGGTGTGAGGGGTAACCCAGAGCACGAAGTTCCCTGACGAGCGCCCCGAGGGGCGCGCAACCGCGCAGGCCGTAGCGCGCAGCGAACCTAGCCGTAGCCTCGTTACTAAACTGAGGGTGCCGACCCTGTGGACGTTAGGGGAAGGCCGGTGTTCCCACAGCCACCACAACTGCCGGGCTGGGGGGAACCCTCCGGGGTAGCAGGGGCGGCATGCGCGGACAGCGTCACAGGGCACCACGGGAGAGCCTGTCCAGTGGACCACGGGAGTCCCACCACGGCGTAGAAGGGCGAACCCCGAAGTCGCCGGGGGCTGGCCAGGCAGTCGGAGCGGCCCACAGTACCGTTCGCAGGGTCGGGACAACATAACCCGACCCGAGGGAAGGGGCCGCACTTGCACCACGCGTCCTACCGGGAGCGGCGAGGGGGATTGCCGTGAGGCTCCAACCTCCAGAGACCGTGCGGGCTCTCCAGCGGACGCTGGTCCCGCAAGGCCAAGCAGGAGCCCACCTTTCGGTTCTACCTCCTCTACGACAAGGTTCACCGGGCGGAGGTCCTGCATCACGCCGGGGCCCTGGTGCGCGCGAACAGGGGTGCCCCGGGTGTGGATGGGGTGACCATCGCGGCCGTAGAGGCGGGCGGCGTCGATCCGTTCCTCGCGCGTCTGGCCGAGGAATTCCGGACCTCCACCGACCGGCCCGACCCCGTCCGGCGTGTCCTGATTCCCAAGCGGAGTGGCGGGGAACGCCCCCTGGGCATCCCCACGGTGCGGGACCGGGTCGTGCAGACCGCGGCCCGCTTGGTCCTGGAGCCCCTCTTCGAGGCGGACTTCCAGCCGTGCTCCTACGGCTTCCGCCCGAAGCGGGACGCCCACCAGGCCGTGGAGGAGATCCGCGCCCACCTCGCCTGGGGCTACACGCAGGTGCGTGACGCCGACCTCACGGCCTCCTGCGACTCGATGCCGCATGATCGCCTGCTCGCGGCGGTGGCCCGGCGGGTAGCAGACCGGCGCATCCTGCGGCTGCTGACCCAATGGCTCCGCGCCCCGGTGGTGGTCGAGCGGGACGAGGGGAAGCGGGAGGTGCGAGGCGGCAAGCGGACGCGCCGCGGAACCCCGCAGGGTGAGGGCATCTCCCCCGTGCTCGCGAACGTGTACCTGCACGCCTTCGATACGGCGTGGCGAGCCCACGGGCGGGAGCGCCGCTGGCAGGCCCGGCTCATCCGGGACGCCGATGACTTCGTGATCCTCTGCCGCGGGCGCGCGGCGCAAGTGCAAGCGGTCGTGGCGGCGCAACTCCAGGCGCTCGGTCTCACGCTGAACCCAGCCAAGACCCGCGTCCTGGATGCGCGGCAGCAGGCCTTCACGTTCCTCGGGTTCACGGTGCGCGTGGTGCGGAGTCGGCGGACCGGGCGGGTGTTCCCGCTGGTCCGACCCTCGGCCCCGGCGTGCCAACGCCTCCGGGACGCCGTGAAGGCCCTCAGGACCCGCACGCACCTGGCCCGCCCGACGACAGACGTGATCGCGGAGATCAACCAGGTGGTACGCGGCTGGGCCGGCTACTTCCACGTCCAGCACTGCGGCCGCGCCTTCAGCGCCCTCCGGCGGTTCGTCAGTCAGCGAGTCCGCCTCTACCTCCGGCGCAAGCACCGGGTCCAGTCGGGGGGCTACCGAGCCTTCCCCGACCTGTTCCTCTACGGGCAACTCGGGCTCTACAAGATGCCTGGTGCGCCGGGGGCTGCTCCTCCTGCGTCTGCCTCGCGGTGAAGGTGCTCGGAGAGTCCCGCCATCGGCGGGATTCGATGAGGGGGTGCTGGGGTTCGCGCACGGTCGGGCTCGTGAGGCACCGCCAGACGAAAGGGGCGGAAACAGATAGGCCCGGCCTACCCGCGGGTGGCCAGTGCTCTACTCTACCGGACTGGAGGCAACAACGGACCGCCATGACAGCCCCTTCGCTCCGCGACGATAGACACCTCCTGCGCATTCTGGCCGTCCTCCGCGAGGCCCTGGCGGACACAGAGTGTCGGGTCTACCTGTTCGGCTCCCGGGCAACGGGGCGCCATCGGGCCGCCTCCGACTACGACATCGGCGTGGAGGCACGTGGCGATGTCACCCGCAGGCTCAGCCGTGCCCGCGAGGTCCTGGAGGGCTCGACGATCCCCGTCGCCGTGGATCTCGTGGATCTCACTGAGGCTTCGCCGGCGATGGTCCAGAAGGTCGCGCAGGAAGGCATCCAGCTATGGAGCAGCTTCGCGAGCGCCTAGCCTCGACGGGACGGGCCCTCGACACCCTGGACGAGTCGCTGGGCATGCCGTTCAGCGTGATCGTGCGGGATGCGTCCATCCAGCGCTTCGAGTATTGCTTCGAGAGCGTCTGGAAACTGCTCCAGGCGTACCTCGTGACGCACGAGGGTCTCGCGTGTTACTCGCCGAAGCAGTGCGCCCGGGAGGCGTTCCGGGTGGGGTTGCTCTCGGAAGAGGAGGCCGAGCGCTGGCTGGTCATGACGGACGATCGAAACCTGACCTCGCACACCTACATCGAGGCGGTCGCCAAGGCTATTTTCGGCCGGCTCTCCGACCATCGGGAACTCATGCGGGCGCTGTGGATGCGGATCAGCGATAGGATGCGTGGGTGAATGGCTGGGCGGCGGACCACGCCCCAATACCCGCCTTCCGCGCAGCGGCCCGGGAGTAAGGTGACCAAAGTGGCGATGTCCGGGATTCCGAGGCCTTCCAGCCTGCCAGCTTCCTAGCGTATGGACATTGCACCTTGAACCTTGCACGTTGAACGTCCCACGGCGGTAATGTCAGCGCAGGTTAACGTAGGCAACAACGTTCCCCATTACTGTTCAGGGATAGCAGGATGATGCGAGAGCCGGAGCGGACGAAAGGGCCGAGTGCAGTACGAAGCTTCTGGGAATGGTGGAAGCGAGTCGCAAAGAGGATTGGCGACATCCAAGCGCGGGTCCTGTTGACCCTCTTCTACTTTGTCGTTTTCGGCCCCTTCGCCTTGGCGGTGCGCTGGGGGAGCGATCCCCTGGCCATCAAGGTTGGCGCCCCGCGCGGCTGGCGCCCCAGGGAAGATGGGAAAGGTGATCCAACGGAGCGGGCAACTAGGCAGTTCTGACGTCACCCCCGCCCGTTGGCTCTGACATTCGAAATCCGAAATCCGCAATTCGAAATTCCAAACCTGATGGACATTCTCGGTGTCTCCTGCTATTTCCACGACGCAGCGGCGGCTCTCCTCCGCGACGGCCGGCTGGTCGCCGCTGCTGAAGAGGAGCGATTCACCCGCAGGAAGCATGATTATGAGTTCCCACAGCACGCCATTGATTTCTGCCTCGGGGCCGGCGGGATCCGGGGAGCCGACCTGGACTACGTCGTTTTCTTCGAGAAACCCTTCGTCAAGTTCGAGCGGTTGCTCCTCTCCGCCCTGCAAACCTTCCCCCGCTCCCACCGCGTGTTCCGCGAGGCGATGATCACCTGGCTTGGGGACAAGCTCTGGATCAAGCATCTCATTCAAAAGCGCCTGGGCGTGCCGCCATCGAAGATCCTCTTCTGCGAGCACCACCTCTCCCACGCGGCCAGTGCCTTTCTCTGCTCCCCCTTCCCCGAGGCGGCGATCCTCACCGTTGATGGGGTGGGTGAATGGACGACGGCAACTTACGGCGTGGGTCGGGGGACCGACGTCACCCTCCTCCATGAGATCCGGTTCCCCCATTCCCTCGGCCTCCTCTACAGCGCTTTCACGGCCTTCCTGGGCTTCGAGGTCAACGAGGGCGAGTACAAGGTTATGGGCATGGCCCCCTTCGGGAAACCCCGCTACGTGGACAAGGTGTACAAGCTGATCCGGGTCGGCCAGGACGGCGGCTTCGAGCTGGACATGGACTACTTCTCCTTCCACTGCTCCGCGGAGCGAACATTCAACGGCAAGTTCGAAGGGCTGTTCGGTTCCCCGCGGGATCCCAAGGGTCGCTTCTTCACCGCGGCGAGCGGGTACCCGGCGTACTTCGGCGAGCGGCGCCCCTCCAACTACGGCGAGCTGGCCCAACAGAACCAGCACTACGCCGATGTGGCTGCCAGCATCCAGGCGGTCACCGAGGAGGTGCTGCTCCGGATGGCGAGACACGTGCAACAGGAGACCGGCCTGACCCAACTGTGCCTGGCCGGGGGGGTGGCGCTGAACAGCGTGGCCAATGGTCGGATTCTCCGGGAGACCCCATTCGAGGAGCTGTATGTGCAGCCATCCGCAGGGGACGGGGGAGGGGCGCTTGGGGCGGCGCTCTGGGCGTATCACACGCTTCTTGGGAAACCCCGGGAGCACGTCCTTGAACACGCCGCCTGGGGCCAGGAGTACAGCCCGGCCGAGATTGAGTCTTTCCTCCGGATGAACCAGATCCCCCACACTCGAATCGATGACGAGAACCGCCTCCTCGCCCGGGTGGTGGATGCCCTGACGGTCGGGCAGGTGGTAGGGTGGTTCCAGGGGCGGTTCGAGTGGGGGCCGCGGGCGCTGGGGCACCGGAGCATCTTGGCGGATCCCAGGCGGGCGGACATGAAGAACATCGTCAACGTGAAGATCAAGTTTCGGGAGCCGTTCCGCCCCTTTGCGCCGTCGGTGCTGGTGGAGCGAGCGGAGGAGTACTTTGTGCTCCCTGAAGCAGCTCGACACTATCCCGCCCGCTTCATGCTCTACGTCGTGGACGTCAAGGAAGACAAGCGGAATGTCATCCCTGCCGTGACGCACGTGGACGGGACGGGCCGACTCCAGACGGTCCGGGAAGAGATCAATCCAAAGTACTACAGGCTCATCGAGACCTTTGGGCAGGCCACGGGGGTGCCGGTGGTGCTCAACACCTCTTTCAACCTGAAGGGCGAGCCCATTGTGAACACTCCCGAAGAGGCCTTCTCTACCTTCGCCCAGAGCGGCATGGACATGCTGGTCCTCGGCGACTACGTGATCGAGAAACCCCTCCATTGAGCCAATGGCGAATGGCGAATTGCGGATTGCGGAAGTAGGGGCAGAATGGAAAGGCGTGATCTCGAAAGGCGGACGAAGAACTTCGCACTGCGGATCGTGCGATTTGTGAGCGGCCTGCCCAAGAACAAAGTAACCGACGTGCTTGGATATCAGTTATTGAAGTCGGGAACGTCTGTTGGTGCCAACTATCGTGAGGCGAATCGTGCGGCCTCGCATGACGACTTTATTCACAAGGTTGGGATTGTTGAGAAGGAAGCCAGCGAATCGCAATATTGGCTTGAGCTGATGGAGGAAGCGGAGATAGGAGACAGCGTGGAGAGGGCGTGGCTAGTCCGTGAATGCGGTGAACTTCTGGCCATCTTTAACTGCAATGGGCCGGACGGCCAAGTCACGCCGGATCATCAGAACCGGCACAAAGCCCTGAAACCCGTTCAAAGCTTATCGCTTATGCAGTTATTTTCGTCATTCGCAATCCGCCATCCGCCATGGGTCATTCATGGGTCATTTCGCCATCCGCCATCCGCATTTCGCCATACAGGAAGGGAGCAACCCGAATGCGCCTGATTGACAGCATGGCGAGTCGGATGGGGATCGCCGGGGAACTGCTGCAGTTCTTCTGGCAGCACAGGTGGTGGTGGCTGACGCCGATGATCTTGGTACTCTTGCTGTTCGGTGCCCTCGTCATCTTCGCCCAAAGCTCCGCCATCGCTCCGTTTATCTACACATTGTTCTAGCGAGCCTACGACTGACTTCGCTATTCCTCCTGATGGCAAACATCTCTTCTGGTGGGAAACATTTCCCCAAGAGGCTGGGGATTGCGGCGATCAATCTCTCCCTTGTGCTCGGAGCGGTCGTCATCGCTCTTCTTGTCGGCGAGGCCGCTATTCGCTTGGTCCCTCCCAGGGGGTTCGTGGATCTCCCGTCAGATCTGCTGATCCCGCACCCGACCCTCGGCCGCGTGATGCCCGCAAATTACGGGCCGGTCGAAAAAGTGACGAGCGAACTTTCCTTTCGCGTTCAAACGAACTCGCATGGTCTTCGGGATGTCGACATCGGGCCCAAAACGCTTGGCGTAACGCGGATCATCGTCCTCGGCGACTCTTTCACATGGGGAGATGGGGTCAACCTCGACGAAACATACGTGAAGCAATTGGAGACGCTTCTCAATGGTCGCTGCGGGCGCGCAGGAGCAACGAAGTATGAAGTGATTAACGCGGGGGTCCCGGAGTGGGGACCGGCCCAAATGTGGTTGTATTTGAAGGACTATGGCGTGAAATTCGAGCCCGATCTTGTCCTCCTCGGGTTGTTTGATTTGGATATCTATCGAAACGAGCCATACTTGGCGACCGTCTTCGATGCGGCATCTCTTCCCCGGGGGGACATCCCATCGCGTTCATCTCTCTCCTCGCTCAAGGTTTGGTTGACGGGACACAGCCGCTTGTACAACGTCGTTGCTGTGTATGTCGTTCACTCCCCGGCGCTGAACGACTGGCTCCGGAGGACCGGCCTGAGGGCCGAAAAACCCCGGGAGTTCCTGTCGGCGGAGCTGGGATATACCGACCGCATCTTGAAAGAGAATGGGCGGATTCTGGAGATGATGAGGGATTTCACCAAACATCAGGGGATCAGCTTCCTGGCGGCGTATATTCCGACGGCCTCACAAGTGAAGGCGATCGCCGAAGGTCGAGCTACCGACGACCGTGTCGTCCAAATGATGAGGAGCGCTTTCCGCGATGCTCCGGAGTCTCTGGTGGACCTCAGTACTGGCCTCGCCGCGCCGACCGACCCGGGCCCCATGTATTACCCCTGGGACGGGCACTGGACGGCCAGGGGGCACCGCCGGGCGGCGGAGATCCTCTGGCCCGCCGCGCTACGGCTGGCGGGTGGCTGTTGAGGCCGGGCCGGTGGGCCGCAAACGTCGTCAAGCGCGCCGTCCTGGTGCTGGGCGCCCTCGGCGTGACGCTCGGGCTTGGCGAACTGGGTGTGCGGCTGGCCGTCCCCCAGGAGCGGGCACTCGTGCGGGGGTACGTGCGTCCGGACGCCGAGCTGGGGAGCGTGCACAAGCCCAGGCAGGACTACTTCGACCGGCACTGGGAGCCGCTCTATGCCTACCACGTGAGGACCAACGACTACGGCTACCGCATGGACGAGGACGTCAACCCCTCGCCGGCGGTCCGCAAGGTCCTCGCGCTGGGCGACTCGTTCACCTTCGGGTGGGGCGTGGAGATCGAGGACGCGTTCTTCTCCCTGCTCAAGCGACGGGTGGAGGGGCACCACCCCCGCGTCCAGCTCCTGAACGGCGGCCAGGACGGCTTCTCGACTGGCCACGTCTACAAGAAGCTCCGCCGGGAGAGTGCCCGCTTGAACCTGTGCGCGGCGCTGTATTTCATGAACGCGGGTGACCTGGCCGATAACCTCAACCTCCACCCCGACTACCGGGTCACCTCCTTCCAGCGGGCCACCGATGGAGCCATCATCCTCACCGACGAGAAGGTGTTCAGCCCTTTCAAGCGCTTCCTGCTGCTCCACGTCCCCGGGTACGACTGGCTCAACCAGCACTCCCACGTGTTCGTGCTCGCCAAGCGCTCAGTCCAGCGGAGGGCCGCTGCCGTCGTGCCCTTCGGCCCCGAGCCCGCGGTGGCCGGCGCGGACCCCGAGCTGATGACAGACGTGACCCTGGCGCACCTCGAGCGCATCGCCGGCCTGGCCCGGACGAGCGGGTTCAAGGTGATGGTCGTGTGGGTCCCAGGATCGACCGAGCTGTTCGCGCCCGACGACGGGCTGAACGCGGTGCTGGCCAGGCTCAAGTCGCGCGTGCCCCGGATCGCGGGCCTGCAGCTCTTCGATCCCACCCCCGGCCTGCGCGAGGTGATCCGGGCGCGCTACCGCCCCGAGGACCTGTACTTCCGCGATTATCAGCCGTTCGGCCACTTCAACCGGGGAGGCAACGCCCTGTTCGCCGCCACGAGCGCCGAGGCCGTGGAGCGCTTCGTGGGCGAGGCCATGACCTCGTGCGGGAAGTGACCTCGACCGCCGAGTCTGGGACGGCCGCGCTGGCCGTGCAGCTTCGGGCCTGGGCGCGCGGCGACAGCGCACGCTGGTGGCTCCTCCCCGTGGCCCTGGGCCTGGGGGCCCGGCTGGTGTTGGCCGCCACGCTTCCGATCATGTTCGACGAAGCCTGGTCCATTATACAGGCTGTAGACCTGTCCGCCGACATGTTCCTGGGGCGTCGTATCTCGGAGCATCGGATGGTTTCGACTGCTTCCCATCGTGTTGTCCCTCGCAGCGATCTGTCCGGGCGCCCTCCTCGCTCGGCGGCTCTTCGGCGAGAGCGCCGTGCGGCCGACGGTCTGGATCCTGGCCGTCTGGCACTTCCCCTGTATGCGGGGTGGAATGTCCGGTACTTCAGCCTTCTCTTCCTGTTGAGCGCCGAGCTCGTCGTCACGGGAAGGGATGCTTTGGCTGGAAGCGCGAAGCATTCCGAGGCGGTTACGGGACTCGACAACGCTGCTGCGGAACGGGAATTCTGGGCCTATGGGTAGCCGGGGAGAACCGCAATGACAACGGGCGCATCGGCCCTGAGTGTCAGGGAGCAAACGTCCGCCCTAAAGGGCTCATCTGCCGTGGTCGTGCTCATCCAGCCAGGTTGGATTGTGATGGGTGACGACATCCAGCACATGTTTGTGCGGTGTGGTGTTCCTCAACCAATCGGGCTCGCGTACATTGCCTCGTATCTACGGGAGCAGGGTGTCAACAATGTTCACATCCTCGATGCGCTTGCCCTGGGGTGGAACGTTCACACCCCGATCGACTCCAAGCGGGTGTACATCGGATTGAGGGAAACGGACGTCTGCGAGTACCTCTCAAAGACTCGACCCCGGTTGGTCGGGATCACGACAATGTACAGCGCCCAGTCGGAATCGATGCACATGATGGTCGGGTGGGTGAAAAAGGCGCTTCCCGATGCATGTGTGGTCGTGGGCGGGGCCCATCCGAGCTGCTGCCCGGAAGATTGCCTGGAAAATCCTCATGTGGATGCCGCGGTGCCCGGCGAGGGCGAGGACGTCGCCCAGGCGTTAGTCGACGCGATCGATAGAGGGCTACCCCTCACAAGCGTGCCGGGCCTCCTGCTTCGGGACGAGAACGGGAAACCGGTACTCTCCAGCGCCATGCCGTTGATCAAGAGGCTCGACACGATCCCAATGCCCACCTATGAAAAGCTCCCGATGCAATCCTACTTTGATGCCGCGGCTGCGGGCCTGACTCCCCGGGGGATCCCAACTCGAAGCGCTTCCCTCTTCACGAGCCGGGGCTGCCCTCACACGTGCAATTTCTGCTCGATTTATAACCTCTACGGATTCCGGTGGCGGGCCTTTTCGCCAACCCATGTGGTCGATGAAATCGAACATCTCGTGAAGACGTACAACGTCCAGCACATCAACTTCGAAGATGACAACCTCACCCTCCATGAGAAGCGAGCCGAGGAGATCTGTGACGAGATCATTCGAAGAAAACTGTCAATCACCTGGAGCGCGCCGAATGGCGTCCGCGTCGATCGACTCAATCCCTCCTTACTGCGAAAGATGAAGCAATCAGGCTGCATTTCACTTTCCCTCGGCATCGAATCGGGTTCACAGGAGTTTCTGGACAAAGTGATCCGGAAGGAGCTGGACTTGTCTATTGTCGAGGGGGTGGTCCGGGAAATCCGAAGAGCAGGGATTACTGCGATAGGATTCTTCGTGATCGGAATCCCTGGGGAGAACGAGGGAACCGCTCGCCAGACGATCGAGTTCGCCAGAAAGCTAGGCAAGCAGGGACTCATCGCTCACTTCTTCCTGGCGGTTCCGCTGCCGGGCACGGATCTCTATCGGGAGGCTAAGGCGAAGGGGTATCTTCTGAAGGAACACCCAACCGCAGAGGATTACTTCCTCGCCCCCTACCAGAAGCCGCTCCTTCGTACGCCGGACTACGACGACGAAACGCTCTTCCGCTGGCGGCGCCGTGCCATTTTCGCCAACCTCTTCGCTGTTGCCACGCACCGGCCATGGGTGCTGCTGAAGTACTTCAGCGGAACGGGAACATTGGGTGTGACTGCGGTTGCAAGAGGATTCCTCCGGAAACTTTGCCTACTCGTTCGCTTTGTAGTGTTTCCTCGAGCCTAGCGCTGAAGAGGGCGGGTATTGCATTAGGGCTCGACCGAAGACTCTGGTGGCTCTCTGCTTTGGCCATTGGCCTCGCCGCGCGCGTGCTGCTGGCTGCTGAACTCCCTATCATGTTCGACGAAGCCTGGTCCATTAAACAGGCTGTAGACCTGTCCGCCGACATGCTCTTGGGGCGAGAGTTGTGGGCGAACGATGCCAGTCCCCCGCTATCCTACCTGGTCTTCGCGGGCTGGGGCGTCGTATCTCGTAGCGTCGGATGGTTTCGATTACTTCCCATCGTGTTGTCCCTCGCGTCGATCTATCCCGGCGCCCTCCTTGCGCGGCGGCTATTCGGCGAAAGCGCCGTGAGGCCGACGGTCTGGATCCTGGCCGTCTGGCCCCTTCCCCTGTATGCGGGGTGGAACGTCCGGTACTACGCCCTTCTCCTGCTGTTGAGCGCGTTCTACCTCCTCTGTTGGGTGCGGCCTCTCACGAGGGAAAGCGCTCTTCCCGACCGGCCCGTTGTGACTTCGGTCCTTGAGGTCCTGCTCTTTCATACGGCCTACACTTCTCTGCCGTTAATCGTGGCTCTCAATGGGTACGGAGTCTGGCGACTTCTTCTGGCCCGCGAATGGCGGCGTCTTGCGCGGTGGGGCGGCCGGGGCCTCGTGGTTATTTTTCTCTTCATCCCCCAGTATCTGGTGTACCGCAGCACCGCGAAGGGGATTGCGACGGTACTGGAGAGTTACCCGTCCCTTGGCCTCCTACCGGACCTCATCGTCGCCGCCAAGGCCGTGATCCTGACCGAGCTGCCCTACTGGCACGACGTTGTTCTGCGGCCCCTCTGGCTTCTTCCGGCGATCGTGATCGCATCGGCTGCCTTGGGCCTCTGGCGCAGAGGCCGAGTTGCGGGACCTGCGTTGATCGTGATCTTTCTGACGACCCTGCTCGTAGCGATTGGTATCGGGAGCGGCCTGCGACGACTCGGCCAGTACTACTTCCAAATCCTGCCACTCGTGGCGGTGGCAGTGGGCGCGGGTCTCAGTCAGCTCCCGCGGTCTGCCCGAGTCGCCGCGATCGCGGTCGTCGCATCGGTCTCCCTGCTGAGACTGGTGGATCCCGCGTACCATTACGCCTTCGCCGACAGCCGCGGGGTTGCCCGCGTTGTGGACCGGGTGAATCAGGCAACGCCGGTGGTCTATCTGGACAACGTGCTCCGTGCGTTTACCGACGCCACCCAGTTCTCAAAGCCCCGACGCATCGCGATCATAACCGACGACGCCGTTCCTCAAAAGCACGCTCCGGGAGTTCGTGAAGAACGATGGTGGAGCGATCCTGCGGTTTATGATCGGCCGCTGCTCTTCCAACCTGCCACAGGGGTCTACGCGGAGCGATGGTCCCGGCAGCGATGGGCTAGCACGCTGGCCCGGGCGGAGCCGGGCGAGGTGTACCTGGTTGTGCCCGTGGAGGCGCGAGGCACGGCTGTCGTCCGGGCTGAGGCGGTGGAGCGAGGACGCCGGGCGGCCGACTCCATGCTTTCGACCGCGAACAGCGCCTGGCAGATCAGGGAGACACAATTGCCCGGCACGCTGGTGTTTCACCTCCGACGGCCGGTGAGAGCCGCAGAGTGAAGAAAACGCACGTCACGGTGGTTCTTCCGGCGTACAACGAGGCTGCCGCAATCGGATCTCTCCTCGATCGCCTCGTCGTTACGCTTGAGGATGAGGATATCCAATATGACGTGATCGTCGTTGACGACGGCAGCACCGATCATACCGCCGAGGTCGTGACTGCCCGGGCGAACTCCCAGGTAGAGATCGTGCGTCACGAGGTGAACCGCGGCCTCGGCGAGGCGATCCGTACCGGGCTGCTCCGGGCGGTCGAGCGGGCGTCTGAGCGCGGGGTGATTGTCACGATGGACGCCGACAGCACCCACGTCCCAGGGCTCATCGTGAGGATGATACGCGTGCTCAGCGAGGGGTTCGACGTCGTGATTGCCTCGCGCTTCGTTCCGGGGGCCCGGGTGGTGGGCGTTCCCCTGGTTCGCCGGCTGTTGAGCAGAGGCGCCAGCGCGCTGTTTCGGTTGCGGTTCCCCATTACGGGCGTCCGGGATTACACCTCCGGATACCGGGCATATCAGGCAGGCGTCCTGGTCGAGGCTTTCGCCGAGTGTGGTCCCTCGCTCATACGCGCCAGCGGGTTTTCCTCCATGGTGGAGCTGTTGCTGCGGCTTCGGGGGCGCGGCCTCCTCATGACGGAGGTGCCCATCCTGCTGCGCTATGACCAGAAAGGGGGCTTCAGCAAGATGCGGGTGGGGCAGAATGTGCGTGATCTTCTGCGGATGCTGATCCGCCCCCCTCGATAAGACTCCATCCTGATCCGTGGAAAACCTTGGACCGCCATGACGCCAAGGTCGCCAAGGATGTGATGTTCCGATCCTCTAACCGAAGAACGCAAGAGCCGGTTTCTGGGGCCTTCAGAAGTCTCGTTCGTTTCCCCAAGATAAGCCATTTCCCTTGGCGTTCTTGGCGCCTTGGCGGTTGAGAATTTCGGATTGGGGTCCGGTCGGTCATGCTGGAACGGGGTGTGGTGGGACGGTGGGACGCGATCTGGCTGAGTCGCGGCGAGTCCGACTACGAGGGGGCCTACGGAGCGATCCTCGAGCGCCACGCGGCGCTTCGCCCCGGGCAGTGGGCCCTGGAGGCGGGGAGCGGTTCGGGGAGAGCGCTGTGCAGGGCGTGTGAGGCGACAGGTGCCCGCCCGTTGGCGCTGGACACCTCCACGGAAGCGATTCGGACGTCCGTCCCGATGCTTCGTGAGCTTGGTGGATCGGCGGTGATCGGCGATCTGCGGCAGTTGCCATTCCGTTCGGGATCGGTTCCCTCTGTGTTCAACTCCGGGGTGATCGAGCACCTCCGTCCTCCCCAGGACCGTGACGCGCTCGCCGAAATGGCGCGCGTGGCACGCGCCGATGGTACTGTTCTGGTGTTGGTGCCAAATCGCTGCTGTCCCTGGTTCATGCTGGCGAAGCTACTCCTGAGGGTCACCGGAAAGTGGCGGTATGGGTACGAGCGGAGCTATACGCCGCGCGGGCTGTCGGCCGTGGCCGGGAAGGCCGGGCTCAGGCTAATTCACCGCGTCGGTTCGCAGGTGCTGCCGCCTGCGCGAGACGGATTCCGGACCTATTGCGGACCGCGTCTGGCCGCCTGGCTTGGCCGAGCCGAGCAGCGGCTCCAGAGGCTGGCCCCCTACATCGGAATGGCGACCGGCGTGGTGCTGAAACCGTGCCCGGGTCCAAGGACCGGGGAGACCTTGGCAGACGGATTCAGGATCGGAAGCGACAAGAGCTGTAAATGATTGCCGCGCTCCGGGCTTCGTTCGGTGCAGAAGGGGCGACTGATTGAGACGACCGGTCATCGCCTTTCGCACGAAGGGCGGCGCGACGGTTGGCCTCGGTCATTTGCGGCGATGCCTAACCCTCGCGCTGGAACTGGAGAAGAATGGAGTTGCGGTCCATTTCGTGGTGAACCGGGAACCGCTCGTTCTTCAGTTTGTGGGCGCGCATGGCTTTGATGTCGTTGATGTTGGAGAGAGCGATGCGTTCGATCTCCATGAGACCCTGGAGATCATTCAACGGTGGCGCGGGGACGTCCTTGTCGTTGATTCGTATGATGTGCCCGGCGGTTGCCTGGAAAAGGTCATGGGAACGGTCCTCGTTACGGTGATCGATGACTTGGCTGACCGGCCATTGCCGGTCGATCTCGTCATCAACGGGAGAATTGACGCCTCCAAGCTGGAGTATCGCGGGCTGCCACGGACGGAGTTTTTGTTGGGACCGAAGTATGTCTTGCTCCGCGATGGGTTCGCGCTGGAACCCAAGCGGCAGATTCGTCAACGCATCGAACGAATCCTGATTACCGTGGGCGGGATGGACGCCTTTTCCTTGACACCGCAACTGATCGACTGGACGCGGGAGGCATTGAGTGCGGTGGCGATCGATGTGGTGGTAGGCCCGTTTTTCACCGGAGATTCCGGAGACCAAAGCGATGCGCTGGCGAAAAGGGATGGCCCTGTCGCCGTGCATAGAGATCCGCCAGATATCCACAGGCTTATGCTGGCCTGTGACCTGGCAATCACCGGTGGGGGTCAGACGACCTATGAGCTGGCTGCTACGGGAACGCCTGCGGTGGCTATTCGGCTGGTCGATAACCAGACCGGCAATCTGAGCGGCCTCTCCGCGAAGGGTGCGCTCACTTGGGTGGGGGATGTGCAGGATGCTGACCTCCGCGAGCAAGTTGTCCGGATTTTGATGGCGCTGTCTCGTCATTGCGACCGCAGGAGGGCGATGAGCCTCTCTGGGCGCCTGTTGGTGGATGGCCTGGGAGCCAAACGTGTTGCCCAGGCGATCCTAACCCGGATTATTCGCGAACACGTTCGCGAATAATCGCGGGAATGACCAAATCCCAATGACTAATGACCAAGTGCGGATGGTATTTCCGTCATGCTCCTTGACGGCGCGCTGTGCGCGCCCACCATCATTGGTCATTGGAAATTGGTCATTGGTCATTTGATCCGGAGAATTCACGGGTCCGTTCGTGAGTTATTCGGGCTAAAGGTGTGTCAGCGGCGTCACCGAAGGGCGCCCAACCCCAATCCGAAATTCCCAACCGCCAAGGCGCTAGGAACGCCATGACCGAAATAGCCCATTGGGAAGAAACGAATGGATCTCCTGAAGGCCCCATAACTGCGTTTTCAGGTTCTTCGGTGCAGAGACAGGAACATCGCATCCTTGGCGTCATGGCGGTTCAAGGTTTTTCTCGGATTAGGGCCAAAATTGGCGGGTGATGGATTGGCGGCGAATGCCATTCGTTATGTATGGTAGCCGAGGCCGTTCTTCGCGGAGCCTGTGAGCGGCTGCTGCCATTGCCCGACGACAGGCCCTGGAGATAGCAGTCATGGGTTGGATAGCAAAGGCGAGAAAGTTCGTGAGGCGGACCCGGAGCCCTGCAGCGTTCCTGAACGGCCTGAAGACAGGGTATGCCATCGCATTCAGACCTCGGGTCACTCCCGCGCAGATCATGACCGCCCAGATCGAGATCACGCTGCGCTGTAACCTCGCCTGCCCGATGTGCGAGAACCCGCTCATCCAGGAGAACAAAGGCGACATGACGTTCGAGCAGTTCAAGGGCATTCTCGACCAGATCCCCTACCTCATTTCCCTGAATCTCACGGGCATTGGCGAATCGCTCATGAACAAGGACGTCTGGAGGATGCTTGAATACGCAAAGCGGAAGGGCGTCTACGTGTGGTTCACCACGAACGGCACGATCCTGACCGAAGGAATCGCCAAGAAGCTCATCCAGGTCGGGGTGGATGAGCTCGTGATCTCGTTCGACGGGGCGAGCAGCGACACGTTTGACAAGATCCGGCTGGGCGCCCGGTTCGCCGACGTCGTGAGAAACCTGGAGCGCCTCCAGAGGATCAAGCGGGAGCTGAAGCGGGAAAATCCGAAGCTGGCCTTCGGCATCACGCTTGTGCGCGATAACCTCGGAGATGTCCCTGATATCGTGAAGATTGCCGCGGGGTTGGGCATCCAGGAGACGATCATTGGCACGGGGCTTGTGGAGCTGGACTCCCCCGACGCCATTCTCAACCCGAACACACCCAAGCCCACGCGCGGGCAGATCGCCGCAATGACTGATCGGGCCAAACGGATCGGCAAGGAAGACGGCGTGAAGGTGCGCGTCGCCGTTCCCGAGACTGCCAGGGGCAAAGAGTGCAACTGCATCAAGCCGTGGACCACGTGCTACATCACAAAGGACGGATGGTTCTTTCCGTGCTGCGAGGTCACGCAGCGACGCATCCCGCGCGACCAACTCGTGAAGCACGCGCTGGGCAACGTCATCACCGGCAAGCTGGCCGACTTCTGGAACGGCGAAGGGTACCAGAAGCTGCGGCTGGGTATTTCCGACCCCGGGGAGCGCTGGGATCTCTGTAAGAGCTGTGCGCGCTGCCACAAGATGCCCGCGGAGGACGCGCAGCCGGATCTCCATTGCCGTACCGACGTCGGGCGCGCCGCAGGAGCGGAAGCGCTGGAGGTGAAGGTGTGATGCCGGCGAACCCGCAGGTTGTCATCCTGTGCGGAGGGCAGGGGACACGCCTTCGCGAGGAGACGGAGTTGCGGCCCAAACCCATGGTTGAAATTGGGGGCAAGCCCATTCTCTGGCACATCATGCGAGGATACGCGAGCTATGGGTTGAAGGAATTCATCCTGGCTCTGGGCTATAAAGGAGAAGTGATCAAGCGCTACTTCCTCGACTATTATCACTTACACAGCAATCTGACCGTTTCCCTGGCTGCTGGATCCGTGAAGACGTACGATGAGGAGGTAGAGGATTGGCTCGTGCAATTGGTTGACACAGGCCTCGCAACCCAGACGGGCGGTCGCGTGAAGCGCCTTGTTTCGTGGCTGAGAGGTGAAACGTTCATGCTCACATACGGCGATGGTGTCTGCGATGCGAACATCCAAGAGTTGTTGGGCTTTCATAGGGCGCACGGGCGGCTGGCGACGGTAACTGCGGTACGCCCACCATCCCGGTTCGGCGGGCTCTGCTTCAATGGGGACCTCGTGAAAGAGTTCAGCGAGAAGCCACAGATTGGTGAGGGCTGGATCAACGGAGGTTTCTTTGTGTTAGAGCCTGGGGTCTTGGACTACATTGAGGGTGACGGCACAACCTTCGAACGCGAGCCTTTGGAGCGTCTTGCAAGAGAAGGCCAGCTCATGGCCTATCGTCATGAAGGGTTTTGGCAATGCATGGACACCCTGCGCGACGTGCGTCTGCTGGAAAGCCTTTGGGCCAGCGGGCGGGCGCCGTGGCGGGTATGGGATCGGTGAGATGCGGATCCTGGTGACCGGCCACAACGGGTACATCGGCTCGGCGATGACCCCTATTCTGATGAATGCGGGCCACCAGGTCCTCGGCTTCGACAGCTTCTTCTTCGAAGAATGCAGCTTCGGGAGTGAACCGATCGCTGTCCCGTCCGTCCGAAAAGATATCCGCGATGTGTCCGAAGGGGACCTGTCCGGGTTCGATGGGGTCGTCCATCTTGCGGCGCTGTGCAATGATCCGCTGGGCAACCTGAACCCCGAGTGGACCGACGCGATCAACCACGTCGCGTCGGTTCGGCTGGCGCGGCTAGCCCGCGAGTGTGGGGTGGAGCGCTTCCTCTTCTCGTCGTCCTGCAGCATGTACGGGGCGAGCGCGTCCGACGGCCTTGTGACCGAGGAGGCGCCGCTCCGGCCCCTGACACCCTACGCCACCGCCAAGGTCCGGGCCGAGGAGGAGATCGCCACGCTGGCCGACCGGGACTTCTCGCCGGTCTTCCTGCGCAACGCCACGGTGTACGGCGTGTCGGCGCGGCTGCGGGCCGACGTCGTCCTCAACAACCTGGTGGCTTGGGCGTGCACCACCGGCCAGGTCCGTGTGCTCAGCGACGGCTCCCCCTGGCGCCCACTCGTGCACGTGGAGGACGTGGCGCGGGTGTTCCTGGCCGCCCTGGAGGCGCCCCGCCCGGCCATCCACAACCAGGCCTTCAACGTGGGGAGCAACGCCGAGAACTACCAGGTCCGCGAGCTGGCCGAGATCGTGCGCAGCGTGGTGCCGGGTTGCGCGGTGGCGTACTCCCCGCGGCCGTCCCCCGACCCGCGCAGCTACCGGGTCGACTTCGACAAGCTGGCCCGCGCGCTGCCCGGCGTGGCCGGGCGGCACAACGCGCGACTGGGGGCCAAGGAGCTGGCGGGTGCCTTCCAGGGCGCCGGGCTCCGGGTGGAGGACGTGGAAGGGCCGCGCTTCACCCGGCTGGCCCAGGTCAAGCGCCTGCTGGCTGCCGGGGCCCTGGACGGGAGCCTGAGGTGGCGCCGGTGACGAGCGAGCGGATCACGGCCTGCCGCGCCTGCGGGGGGCGAGCGCTGGAGCCGGTGCTGTCGCTGGGGCGGACTCCGCTGGCCAACGCCTTGCTCAGCGCGGAGGAGCTCGATCGTCCCGAGCTGACCTTTCCGCTGGAGCTGGTGGTCTGCCCCGACTGCGCGCTGGCGCAGATCACCGAGACCGTGGCCCCCGAGCACCTGTTCCGGGAGTACCCCTACTTCTCCTCGTTCTCGGATACCCTGGTGGCCCAGGCCCGGGCGCTGGCCACCCGGCTGATCGCCGAGCGCCGGCTGGGCGCCGCCAGCCTGGTGATGGAGGTCGCCAGCAACGACGGCTACCTCCTGCAGCACTACCGCCAGGCCGGCATCCCCGTGCTCGGCATCGAGCCGGCCCGGAACATCGCCCGGGTGGCCCGGGAGCAGCACGGGATCCCCACGCTGTGCGAGTTCTTCGGCGCCGGGCTGGCCGCCCGGCTGGACGCCGAGGGCGCCCGGGCCGACGTGCTCCACGCCCACAATGTGCTGGCCCACGTCCCCGACCTCAACGGCTTCGTGGCCGGGCTCCGTGGCGTGCTCAAGGACGACGGCATGGCGGTGGTGGAGGTGCCGTACGTCAGGGAGCTGATTGACCGTTGCGAATTCGACACGATCTACCACGAACATCTCTGCTACTTTTCGCTGACGACCCTGGATCGACTGTTCGCCCGTCACGAACTGAGGATCGTGGATGTCGAGCGCATCCCGATCCATGGCGGCTCGCTGCGCCTATACGCAGCGAGGGACGGCAACCCCCGGCCGTCGGTCCGCGACCTCCTGGCCGACGAAGCCGCGTGGGGCGTGGATCGCCTGGAGTCTTACAAGGGCTTTGCCGGGAAGGTGGAAGCGCTGCGCCGGGACCTCGCCTCGCTCCTGAGAGAAAAGAAGAAGGCAGGGAGGCGTATCGCCGCGTATGGCGCCGCGGCCAAGGGCAGCACCCTGCTCAACTACTGTGGTATCGGCAGTGAGACGCTGGACTTCGTGGTTGACCGCAGCCCAGTCAAGCAGGGGCGCTTCATGCCAGGCGTACACCTGCCGATTCGCTCGCCGGCGTGTCTGCTTGAAGAGATGCCGGAATACGTGCTATTGCTCACGTGGAACTTTGCAGACGAAATCCTGACCCAACAGTCCGAATACCGGAAGCGGGGAGGCCGCTTCATCATCCCGCTCCCAGAACTTCAGGTGGTGTGACGATTATCGAGGGCGTACAGGTCATCCCGCTCTGCCGGATCCCCGACGAGCGCGGCACGATCTTCCACATGCTGAAGTGCACCGACCCGCACTTCCGCCAGTTCGGCGAGATCTACTTCTCGAGTGTCTACCGCGGCGTGGTCAAGGGGTGGCACCGTCATCACGAGATGACGTTGAATTACGCGTGCATCTTCGGGCGGATCAAGCTAGCGCTCTACGATGAACGGGAAACATCGGCAACGCGCGGGGAGCTGCTGGAGTTGTTTTTGGGGCCGGAGGATTATAGCCTGGTCATTATCCCTCCTGGGCTCTGGAGTGGCTTCAAGGGGATGAGTGACCCCTTCGCCATCGTCGCCAACTGCTCCACCCATCCTCACGATCCCTCGCGTTCAATAAGGATTGACCCATTTGAGAATCATATTCCGTACGACTGGGGAGTACGGCATCGCTGATCAGTTCGCCAGGCGAGTGGTGTGAAAGTTCTGCTGACCGGGGCGGCGGGTTTCATCGGGTCCCATGTCGCCCGCCTGCTAATGCGAGAGGGACACGAGACATACGCCATACTCCGGCAGAATAGCAATGTGTGGCGCCTCCAGGACATTGTCCACAAGCTTACCGTGGTGTCCTGTGACCTGTCGGACGTAAAGGCGCTCACTCCTCATCTCTCCCGGATCAAGCCCGACGCCTGTCTCCATCTGGCGTGGTACGCGGAACCTGGCCAGTACTTGCACAGTGTGGAGAACCTGAACTCACTTACCGCGAGCCTCGGATTGGCCTCCGATCTGGCCCGGCTAGGGTGCCTAAGATTTGTCGCAACCGGGAGCTGCTTCGAATATGACACCACCCCCGGATACCTCTCGGAAACGAGCCCGACGAAGCCTGACAGCCTGTATGCGGCCAGCAAGCTGGCCGTAGAGCTTGTGTCCGAGCAACTCGCAAAGATGACCGGGATGAGTGTGGCGTGGGCGAGGCTCTTCTATCAGTACGGCCCATTCGAAGACCGGCGGCGGCTCGTCCCCTCGGTGATCTCCTCGCTCCTGCGCGGAGAAAAGGCGCGGATCTCGCCCGGCGACCAGGTGAGAGACTTTTTGCACGTCGAGGACGTTGCCGAGGCGATCTGGGCAGTCGCCTCCAACGATCTGCGGGGTCCGGTGAACGTCGGCTCCGGGGAGCCGGTGACCGTGCGGGCGATCGCGGAGCGGATCGGCGCGATCCTGGGTTGCCCGGATCTTCTCGATGTCGGCGCCCTTCCCTATGCCCCATCGGATCCCATGTTCGTCTGCGCCGACAACCGGCGGCTGCGCGAGGGGACGAGGTGGGCGCCGCAGTACGACCTCGATGAGGGCCTCCGCCAGACGATCGAGTGGTGGCGGCGCCACCTGCGGATCGGTTGAGGTAACACCTGACCTGGCGGTCCGGTGGCGTTCTCGATGAGATCGCGAATGGGGGGATGTCGGAATGCTTAACGACAAGTCCGTACTCATCACCGGAGGAACCGGCTCCTTTGGCCAAAGGCTTACCGAAATAGTTCTCGGACGGTATACGCCCAAGCGCTTGATCATATTCAGCCGCGATGAACTGAAACAGTCGGAAATGCGGCAGCGATTCGATGTCCGCGACTACCCGTGTATCCGCTACTTCATCGGCGACGTCCGCGACCGGGATCGTCTGTACCGGGCGTTTGACGGCGTTGATATCATATTTCACGCCGCAGCGCTGAAACAAGTTCCGACGTCTGAATACAATCCGTCTGAGGTCATAAAGACGAACATCCTCGGCGCTGCGAACGTTATTGATGCTGCCATTGATCGTGATGTGAAACGGGTGATTGCGTTGAGCACTGACAAGGCGGCCAATCCTATCAACCTCTACGGAGCGAGCAAGCTCTGTGCCGATAAGCTGTTCGTCGCCGCGAATAGCTATGCAGGCCCTCACCCGACACGATTTAGTGTGGTCCGGTATGGCAACGTCGTGGGGAGCCGTGGAAGTGTCGTGCCGATTTTTCTCGAGAAAAGGACCACAGGAAGGCTCCCCGTAACCGACGAGCGCATGACCCGCTTCTGGATCACGCTGGAGCAGGGCGTGGAGTTCGTGCTGGCCAGCTTGGAGCGGATGGAGGGCGGGGAGATCTTCATCCCCAAGATCCCCAGCATGCGGGTGGTGGACGTGGCCCGGGCCATCGCCCCCGAGTGCGAGCTGGAGTTCGTGGGCATCCGTCCGGGCGAGAAGCTGCACGAGGTCCTCATCACCGAGGATGACGCCCGGATGGCCCTGGAGTACGACGACTACTTCGCCATCCTCCCGGCCTTCCACGACTGGGACCCGACAGCGTACCGGACACGCAATGGCGGAAAGACCTGTCCGGATGGATTCCGTTACAGTAGCGAAACCAATCCCTGCTGGTTGAAGGCAGAAGAATTAGGAAAGATGGTCACGACAGGTTAGGAAGTCCAGAAGCTGCATCCAATATGATTCTGATCACCGGCGCAAGTGGTCTCCTGGGTGGGAATTTGGCGGTGACTGCGTATCAGCGGTCCGAGAACCTTGTGGCTGTATATAATAACCACGCGATGCACATGCCACATGTCGAGTCTGTGAGCACTGATTTGAGTAATAGCAAACTCGCCGCTGCACTGATGAATACGTACCACCCGAGTTGGATCATCCACTGCGCTGGGTTGGCTGATGTGGACAGATGTGAAGAAAACCCTGAAGAAGCGTGGCGACTCAATGTCGAGCTGGCGGAGAATCTTGCTTCCGCAGCCGAACAACACGGCATCGGTCTTCTGTACATTTCAACCGATTCTGTATTTGGCGGAGACACCGGTAGTTATTCCGAAGCCGACATTCCTGCTCCTCTCAACGTCTATGCAAGAAGCAAACTGGCAGGGGAGAACGCGGTTCGTCGCATTACCTCGCATTATCTGATTGTTCGCACCAATATCTATGGATGGAACATGCACCGAAAAACCAGCCTGGCGGAATGGATGCTGCAAAACCTAGAGTCTGGTGTCGGAATACGAGGTTTCACGGATGTGATCTTCGCTCCGATTCTCGTGAACGACCTGAGCGAACTGCTTCTGGATATGATCAAATGCGATCTTACAGGCCTCTTTCACGTTGGAGGAGCGGAGTCCTGCAGCAAATATGAATTCGCACTGTACCTGGCAGATGTTTTTGGTCTGAGGAAAGAGCTTGTCGAGCCTGTATCCATCGAGGATTCTGGCATGCGAGCACCACGACCGAAAAACACGTCCCTCCAGAGTAGCAAGATACGCCAAGCCCTTAGGCGACCGATGCCGGATCTAAAGTCAGGACTCAAACGGTTCAAGGCGCTCAGGGATTCTGGATTTAGGGAGCAGCTAAGATCTTTTCGTGGTGAAGATTATGGCAAAGCTTAAGATCGGCAATCGTTGGATCGGCGACGAGGAGCCCACGTATTTCATCGCGGAGATAGCGGCGAACCACGACGGCCAGCTCGAACGTGCAGTAAAATTGGCTCACCTGGCCGCCGAGTCGGGAGCGGATGCCGCCAAGTTCCAGCACTTTCGGGCGGCAACGCTGGTCAGTGCCCGCGGCTTCGAGGTGCTGAGGGCGCAGGTCTCCCACCAGGCGACCTGGAAGAAGTCGGTCTACGAGGTCTACCGGGACGCCGAAACGCCCTGGGAGTGGACGGAGACGCTGAAGCGGGCCTGCCAGGAGGCCAAGATCGAGTTCCTCTCGGCGCCCTACGACCTGGATGCCGTGGACATGCTGGAGCCGTTGCTGCCCGCGTACAAGGTGGGGTCGGGTGATATCACCTGGATCGAGGAGCTGGAGTACATCGCCGGCAAGGGCAAGCCGGTGATCCTGGCCACCGGGGCCTCGGATCTGGGCGAGGTCCAGCGGGCGGTGGACGCCATCCTGGCCGTCAACCCCCACCTGGTCCTGATGCAATGCAACACCAACTACACCGGCGACCGGGAGAACTTCCGCCACCTCCACCTCAACGTCCTCCGCACGTACGCCGCCATGTACCCGGGCGTGGTCCTGGGCCTGAGCGACCACGCCCCGGGGCATGCCGCCGTGCTGGGGGCGGTGGCCCTGGGCGCGCGCGCCATCGAGAAGCACTTCACGGACGATTGCCGGCGCGAAGGCCCTGACCACGGCTTCGCCCTCGACCCCCCGGCTTGGCGGGAGATGGTGGAGCGCACCCGGGAGCTGGAGCTGGCGCTGGGCCGCGGCAACAAGGTCATCCAGCCCAACGAGCGCCAGACGGTCGTGGTCCAGCGCCGGTGCCTACGGGCTGCCCGGGACTTGGTCCCCGGCCACGTGGTCGGGCGCCAGGACATCGAGGTGCTGCGCCCGGCGCCTGACGACGCTGTCTTCCCGTACGCCATCGCCTCGGTCATCGGGCAGCGGCTCCGGCGGCCGCTGTTCCGGGGCGACCACTTCCGGTGGACCGACCTGGAGTGAGGACGGTCGCCATAATTCAAGCCCATATGGGCTCGTCCCGCCTGCCCGGCAAGGTGCTGATGGACGTGGCCGGGCAGAGCATGTTGGAGCGGGTGGTGCGCCGGAGCCAGCGCTGTACCGGTCTAGACGCGGTTGTGGTGGCCACCTCCGATCTGCCCGGCGACGATGTCATCGTCGAGGCGTGCCGGAAGATGGGCGTGGCGGTCTACCGGGGCAGCGACGAGGACGTGCTCGACCGCTTCCGGGGCGCGGCGGCGGCCGTGGCCGCCGATCTCTGCGTTCGGATCAACTCGGACTGTCCGCTGATTGACCCCGGGGTGAGCGACCACGTCATCCATCGCTTCAAGCAGGCCGATCCCCCGGTTGACTACGCCAGCAACAAGATCCACCCCTCCTACCCCCTGGGACTGGACACGGAGGTGTTCACCCTCGCGGCCCTGGAGCGGGCCTGGCGGCTGGCACGCCAGCCATACCAGCGCTCCCACGTCACCGTCTACATATATCAGCATCCCGGGGAGTTCCGGCTCCTCAGCATCCGGGACGAAGTGGACCGGTCGGACTGGCGCTGGACGGTGGACACCTGGGAGGATCTGGAGTTCGTGCGCCAGGTGTACCTCCGGCTGGGGGCCGATGGCGAGTTCACGTGGCGCGACGTCGTGGGCCTGCTCGAGCGCGAGCCACACCTGCACGAGATCAACAGCCACGTCCGAGGCAAAGTGCTGCACGAGGGGTAGCCGTGGACATGATGGAGCTGCTGCGGTTCTTCTGGCTGAAGAACCGCAGCCTCATCACAGACGACATGGACCTTTGCATGGGGCGGCTGAAGGAGCTGCTGCCGGACCTGGTGATCCACGAGTATCCCTCGGGGATGGAGGCCTGGACGTGGATTGTTCCCCCCAAGTGGGTCGTGCGGGACGCCTACATCGAGGAGCTGGACGGGAGCCGGATCCTGAGCTTCGCCGAGCACCCGTTGTCGCTGGTCTCCTACTCGGAGCCTTTCGAGGGCGAGGTGTCGCGGGAGGAGCTGCTGCGGCATCTGCATTCCAGCGAAGCCCGCCCCAGCGCCTTCCCCTATGTATTCAAGTACTATGAACGAGACTGGGGCCTGTGCATGCCCTACGAGCGGGTGCAGCGGCTCACCCAACCCCGCTACCGCGTCAAGATTGACACCGCGTTCGTGCCGGGAACCCTGAAGGTGGGCGAGCTGGTGGTCCCCGGCGAGACCGAGGACAGCATCGTGCTGATCTCCAACCTCTGCCATCCCGGACAGGTCAACGACTCGGTCACCGGAGCGGTGGTGGCCGCCTCCATCGCGGAGCAGCTCCTGCGGCGACGGATGCACTACACGTATCGGATCCTGTTCCTGCCAGAGACCATCGGGTCCATTTGCTATCTGAGCCAGAACGAGGGTCTCATCCCCCGGCTGAAGTACGCCATGTTCTTCGAGATGCTAGGGACCTCCGGCGAGCACGTGCTCACGCACTCCTACCCGGGGGACTCGAAGATCGACCGGGTGGCCACCCGCGTGCTCCAGTGGACGATGGGCAAGTTCCGGGAGGCGCGGTTCCGGGAGGTGGCCCCGAGCGACGAGAAGGTGTTCAACGGGCCGGGTGTGGGCATCCCGACTCTGAACATCACGCGAGCGCCGTACCCATACCCCGAGTACCACACCAGCGACGACAACCCCTCCATCATCGAGGGGGAGCGTCTGGAGGAATCGCGGGATCTGATCCTCAAGATTCTGGAGGTAATGGACTCGGACTTCGTGCCGGTGCGGCAGTTCCGGGGCCCGGCCTTCCTGTCCCGCTACGGGCTGTGGGTGGACTGGCGGCGGGACTGGACCATGAACATGGCCATCGACCTGATCATGCTGCTGATGGACGGGGTGCGGAGCGTGTTCGACATCGCAGACGCCATCAACCGCGAGTTCGAACTCGCCGTTCAGTATGACCAGGTCCGGGACTTCGTGACCCGGGCGTTGGACAAGGGTCTGGTGAGGCGAGGCTAGCCGGATGCGGGAGGTCCAGAGTCTGTTCGATCTCAAGGGCCGGGTGGCGTTGGTGGCCGGTGGCGCCGGCCTGCTCGGGTTCCAGATGGCGACGGCGCTGGCCGAGGTGGGGGCCACTGTGACCATCGCCTCGCGCGACCTGGACCGATGCGCGGCTCGGGCCGGCGAGCTGACGGCCGCCGGCTACGGGGGGATGGCGGTCCGGCTCGACGCGACTGTCTACGAGTCGGTGGTGGCCATGACCGAGGAGGTGGTGGGGCGGTTCGGGCGGATCGACGTCCTGGTGAACTCCATCGCGGGCGCCACCGAGTTCCCCCCGGAGGATCTACCACCCGCCGAGTGGGACCGGACCATTCGCCACACCCTCACCGCGGTGTTCTACCTGTGCCAGGTGGTCGGACGGCAGATGCTGCGGCAGGGCAGCGGAAGCATCATCAATATCGGCTCGATCTACGGCGTGGCGGCCCCCTACAAGCACATCTACGAGGGCACCAGCGTCCCCCGCAACCCGGTGGCCTATGGCGCGGCCAAGGCCGGTGTGATCCAGTTGACCCGCTACCTGGCGTCGAGCTGGGCGGACCGGGGCGTGCGGGTCAACTGCATCAGCCCGGGCGGGTTCTGGCTGCCCGGCGCGCGCGATCGCGGCTTCGAGCGGAACTACCACTGCATGACCCCCAACCGGCGGAGCGGCGGGCCGGAGGACCTGAAGGGGGCGGTCGTCTACCTCGCCTCGGACGCCTCGAGCCACGTCGTCGGCGCGAACCTCGTGGTCGACGGCGGCTGGACCCTCTGGTGAGCCGCACTCCCGTGCATCCGGCCGGGCGCCGTCCCGGGGTGGGCCCCGCCGCATGAGATTCCGAACCCTGGGCCGTACGGGCTTGCGCGTCTCCGAGATCGGCCTGGGGACCGTCGAGATCGGCCTGGAGTACGGCATCCCCGTCGACGGCCGGCGAACCCGCCGCCCCTCCGTCCAGGACGCCGAGCGGCTTCTGCACCGGGCCCTGGACCTGGGCGTCAACTTCATCGACACGGCGCCGAGCTACGGCGAGAGCGAGGCGATTATTGGTCGGGCGCTGGGCGGGCGCAGGCAGGAGTACGTGCTGGCCTCCAAGGTCCCGGCCGGGGACAGAGGACGCCTGGGGCACAAGGCGCTCCAGGCCAGGATTGAGGCGTCGATTGCCCGCAGCCTCCGGGCGCTTGCCACCGACGTCATCGACGTGGTGCAGATTCATAACGCGCCGACCGACGTGATCCGGGACGGCGAGGTCCTGGCCATCCTGCAGGACTGTCGTCGGCGGGGCAGCGTCCGCTTCATCGGCGTCACCACCTACGGCGAGGAGGCGTCGCTGGCGGCGCTCGAGGCCGGCGGGTACGATTGCCTGCAGATCGCCTACAACGTGCTCGACCGGCAGCCCGAGGAGCGAGTCCTCCCTCTCGCGCGGGAGAAGGGCGTTGCCATCATCGCGCGCTCGGTGCTTCTGAAGGGAGCCCTGAGCTACCGGTGCGCGAGTCTCCCGCCGGAGCTGTTGGAGCTGAAGCTCGCCATCGGCCGGCTCGGCTCGCTGCTTGCTGGCGGCGGGGAGGCCAGCGCCGCTGTCGGCATCGGAAGGCTGCCGGAGGTGGCCTACCGGTACGCGCTGGGGCATCCGGGGGTATCGGTGGCCCTGGTCGGCGCCGGGACTCTTGACGAGCTCGCGGCGGCGGTGGGGTATGCAGCCCTCGGGGATCTCAGCGTCGCCGAGGTCGCAGCGATCCGGAGCGTGACGCTGAGTCCCGCCGAGCAGCTCGATCCCTCCCGCTGGCCGATCCGGGAGGAGGCGTGGACGCGGCAAGCCGGATCCCGTACGATGACGACTGGATCCTGAACGTGGACCGAACGGAGAAGATGTGGGCGGAGCTCGCCCCCTATTACGACGTCTTCTATGCGAAAAAGGACTACACCCGGGAGGCCGCACAGGTTCACGAGCTGATCCAGAAGAACAAGCGGAGCGGGGGTCACCGGCTCCTGGATGTCGGGTGCGGGACCGGCGGCCACCTCGTCTATCTCCGGCGGAACTATCGAGTGACGGGGACGGACCGCAACCAACGGATGCTCGACCTCGCCCGGCAAAAGTGTGGAGGGGTGAGATTCATCCGGTCGAACATGACGAGCCTCCGGCTGCGGGGGAGGTTCGACGCCATCACCTGTTTGTTCGGCGCCATCGCCTATCTCAAGACATACCGGCGCCTCGAGCGGGCGATCGCGGGCTTTGCCTGTCATCTGAAACGGGGTGGTGTCCTGATCCTGGAGCCGTTTGTGAGCCGGGAGGCCTACCGCATCGGTCAGCCACACGCGAAGTACGTCGACCGGCCGGACGTGAAGATCGCCAGGATCAATGTGAGCCGCATCAGGTTCACATCGGCCGGTGATGCGATCGCCGTCCTGGATTTCCATTTCCTGATTGGCACCCGCGAGGGGGTGCGCTACGCGAGGGACCGGCACGAGCTCGGCCTGTTCGAGCCCGCCAAGGTGCTCGAACTGCTGTCGGGCAAGGGGTTCGAGGCGCGCTGGCGGCGACGAGGTCTCGGCGGGGGATCGGGGCTGTTCATCGGTGTCAAATCGTGACCTCTCTGTGTGCCTGGGGCGGATCGTGACGGTCACCTCAGCGCCGCTAGCGTCGCGACTGGTTGAGAGCGTGAAATGGAACTCGGCTGTCCGACTGTTCGAGGTCGGCATTCGGATGCTGTCCTCGGTGGTGATCGCTCGGGGGCTCGGGGTCCGGCTGTACGGCGTGAATGCGAGCGTCAACAGCCTGCTCACGCTGCTGCCGATCGTGCTCTCGCTGGGATTCGAGCAAACGATCCAGGTGTTGGTTCCTCGTTGGATGGCATCGGGCGAGGATCGGTTTCGTGTCCGCACTTTGGTGAGACGGCTGGTAAGGTGGCGGCTTGCTGTCTATGGGTCCGCCGGCGCGATGCTGTACCTTGCGGCACCGTTCATCGCAGGGTGGGTGCGCGAGCTGGAAGTCCGGGTGTTCTTACGACTTGTCGTGCCAGCCATGATCATCAGTGGCGTGGCCGCCATTTATGGGAACGTAGGCCAGGCCCGACTCCAGATCCGTGGCCTCACGATCTACGGCATGGCTGCGCAGCTCGTAGGTTTGGCGGCGGCATTCTTCATCCTGCGCGCAGGCTGGGGGATTGCGGGACTGCTTTCGTGGACTATCGTCGCCGCCGCGGCGAGCCTCTGCTTTTTTGCCGCGAATGCTAATACCATGCTTCCTGCGGCGAAGGAGCCGATTGAAGTCGGTCCGGTGCTGCGTTTTGCCGGGGCCGCATGGCTTACGGCAATGTTTGGACGGTTGCTCGACAGGCAAATGGATATCGTAGTGCTGAACCTTTTCCGCACTCCATGGGAAGCGATCGCGGCATACAACCTGGGTGCCTCGCTTGGGTTCACGCTCGGCTCCCTGGCGAACGGAACGGGACCGTTGTTCCAGGGGGCACTCGCGGAGGCCGCTCAGCGCTTCGACAGACGGCGGGTCGGGACCCTTTGGCAGGTGGCGATCAAGACGTCGGCTGTGCTGTGGGTGCCTCCGCTCTTCTTCGTGTTCTGCTTCGCGCCTGAAATGATCGCGCGCTTCTACGGCGAGGGATTCCGTAACGCCGCATGGGTATTCCAGGCCATCGCATTGCCTCAGCTCGCCTATGCGTTGATGGGCGAGTCCTTCTCGGGGCCGCTCTTCTTCGCCCTGGGCCGTGAGCGCCTGGCTCTGTCCCTGAGGATCGCTGCGGGTGCCCTCAACGTCGTGCTCGACTTCGCCCTGATCCCGCATCTGGGAGTGCTCGGCGCCATCATTGGCACGTCGGTGGCGATGCTCGCCGTTGCCGCCGCCGAAATGATGATGGTGTATCGCCTGACGGGCGCCCTACCACCGGTACGATTCCTTGCGAAGTGGCTCGGGGCGTTTGCCGTTGCCGGCCTTGGTGCCCTTCTCGTACCCGATCTCGGGTGGTGGGGATGGGGTGTCAGGCTCGCGGCTTATGCGGTTGTCGCCGTCGGACTCTTGCGAATCGTTAGACCGCTGGAAGCGGACGAACGCGATCTGCTTATGCACCACGTGCCGATGGCGCGATGGGTGTTTGCCAACCTATAGGATCGTTCAGGACGACATGACGAGCACGCAGGCAATGGACGACAAGGAAGTGATCCGCGAGACTGTCATGGCGGCCTCGCCCGGAAGCGTCGTAGTCCTCGCCGCGATGGATCATGCAGCACTGTTTGAAGGGCTCTCCGCGGTCACCCGCCGCTCGGGAGACCCGATCACCCTCTTATCGATTGACGACGGTCTCGATTATCTCCTGGAACGGGGCGGCTGTCCGTTTGTCTCGTTACGCCGGCTGCTTCCCTTCAATGCATACGCAGGCATCGATCGACTAGCCGAAGACGTGGCTGGGCGGTGGAATCTCCTCGACGGCCAGGATATCACCGAGTTCGAGGCATGGTATAAACGAGATGGTTTTATACTTCATGGGGGATCGCTTTCTGAATCTCAGGGAAGTCCTTGTCAGGCCCATTCATCCATTCGAAGTCCAGCGTTACTGCGAACTGCTACAGAAACATCATTACCTGGGTGCTTTGCCGAAGATCAGCGAGACTCTCTGGTACGTGGCCGCTTGGCGCGATGAGATGAAGATCGCAGCCGGATACGTACCGGCTACGGTCCGGAAAACATCACCAGGCTTCGCCGGTTCGCCATCGGAGTGATCAAATCCAAAGGGGTACGCAGCGTCGCGCAGAACATGCGACAACTCACATGCAACACGCGTCTGGTCTTCGACTACCTGCGGATGACCGAAAACTCGTGCGTCGCCTATCAGTCGTCTCAATGAAGGAGCAGTAACTCCTCAGGCCGTTGAGACTGTTATCCGCTACTTCTCGGGGCCGGAATCGGCAATCGCCGTCGACTCGCACGGTCAGATATTACCCGACGCTTCCGGAACTGCCCCGCTGGCTGGGTAAGGCCCGTCGGTTCACTTTCGACGGCGATTGCCGATTCCGGCCCGGATTTAAACCAGGATCGAAATTCTTTCTGCCAGCCATCTGAGTGACTACGAGGAGAACAAATTTACCGTGGGTTCTTCGCGCTCTGGCTGGCCAAGCACACCGAGCTCCGTGCCAAGACACTGCCACTGGTGATTTGTTGGGACGCCCGATGAACCCCGTAATTCTGATCCACACGACCCCTCGGGACAAGAATAATGGGATCGTTGCCGCCGTACGGGAGTCGTGGGCTGGCGAATGGAAAGAGCTAATTTCACACTACTTTATGTACGATCAGACCTATGAAGGGCCGGCGGAAGAGGACGAACTTATTTTTGATGAGCCGGCCGGCTATTGGGTTATGATGCACAAGACAAAGGCCGCAGTGGAGTGGGCCCTTGCTGCGGGTCACGACTACGTTTTTATCATTTGCTCCGACAGCTATGTCATCGTGCCTCGCCTACTGGTATCCGGCTATGAGAAGCACGACTATACTGGTCACCGCGCTGACGAGGGCCATGCTGGCGCCGGCTGCGGGTACTGGTTGTCCGGCCGCGCTATGCAGGCCGTACTAGATTTCCCGACGTTTCCGGACTACGAAGACCGGTGGGTCGGCGCTGCGTGTCGCGCGGCCGGTATTGAATGCCACCACGATCCACGCTATTGGGGCGCGGTGCTTCCCTATCTCCCGGGGATCATCACGGTGTACCTCCACCAGGGCGCCGGCAAGATGAACCCTCTTCAGATGATTGACCAGCACACGACCTTCATGGTGGAGAAAGAAATATGCGTGCCCTAATCACCGGCGCCGGTGGCTCCATTGGCTGCCACGTCCTGCGCCACCTTATGGTCCACACCGATTGGGAGATTGTCGCGCTTGACTCTTTCCGACACAAGGGCCTCACCGATCGGATCGACCGGGTAACCCGCAAGCATCCGGAGACGCTTCCACGCCTTACGGTGTTTACGCACGATCTCCAGGCACCGTTTTCTCCGATGCTGATCAAGAAGATTGGCCATATCGACTACATCTTCAATCTTGCGGCCATGTCCGATGTGGACGCTTCGCTGGCGGAGCCCTACTTCAACATAAGGGCGAACGTGGAGATTATGCTCTCGGTACTAGAGTATGCACGCCTAATCAAGCCGAAGGCGTTCCTTCACGTCTCCACCGACGAGGTGTACGGCCCAACCGACGGCGACACGCTCCACAAGGAGTGGGACGCGTTTGTGCCATCGAACCCATACTCCGCCTCCAAGACAGCCCAGGAGGCGTTCGCTTGCGGTTATTGGCGGGCCTACCAGATCCCGCTCATTATCGTGAATCTGATGAACAACTTCGGAGAAATGCAGAGTGTCGCCAAGTTCCCAGCCCTCGTGATCAAGAAGGTTATGTGCGGCGAGACGGTGACCATCCACGGTTCGCCTACCGCTATCGGCTCGCGGTTCTACATCCATTCCCGCAACGCCGCCGACGCTATGCTCCACCTAATATCGGAGACGGAGCCCCATCTGCACGTGGAAGGTGAGGTTGACCGCCCTGACCGGTACAACGTCGTTGGCAGCAAGTGTATCTCCAACCTTGAGTTCGCCAAGATGATTGCTGGCTACATTGGCAAGGAGCTGTTCTTCAACTATTCGGACTTCGCCATCGCGCGCCCCGGGCACGACTGGCACTATGGGTTGAATGGAGACAAGCTGGCAGCGCTCGGCTGGGTGCCTCCTGTCTCGTTGGAGGATTCCCTACGCAAGACGGTGGAATGGTACAAACGTAACCCCGAATGGCTAGGATCCTGACATGCGGATTGTGAGAAGCTGCGAAGTTTGTGGCAGCGACATCTTACCCACTGTTCTTAATATAGGCGACCACCCGCTGCCGGATGATCTTGTCCCTGTTGGCACCGATCGTGCGTGCGACGAGTACCCGCTCGAAGTGGCGTTTTGCAATGTCTGCAAGACGGCGCACCAGCGATTCCAGCTCCCGCGGAAGCAGTTGTTCTTTCCCGAGTATCACTACCGCGGCGGTCAGACGAAGGACGTGCTGATGGGCATGGAGCAGCTGGTCGATGCGATCGAACATTACCTTAGGTTGGGTGGGAAGCATGTGTTGGATGTCGGTTGCAACGACGGAAGCCTGCTAGACGCATTTCGCCGTCGTGGCGCCGAGACGTACGGGATCGAGCCAACCGACGCAGCGCTAGAGGCGATTGAAAAGGGCCATCTTGTCCGCCATGCGTTCTTCGATTACGATACTGTCAATGGGTATCTTGACCTCCATCCGGCACCGGACGTTATTACATTCACGAACGTGTTCGCACACATTGAGCACTTGGACGCTCTCCTCGGTGCGCTTAAGCTAATTAAAAAACCCGAGACGCTTATCGTTATCGAGAACCATTACCTTGGCTCAGTGCTGGACCGGGACCAGTTTGACACGTTCTATCACGAGCACTTGCGCACCTACAGCTATACATCGTTCGTGTATATCGCCCAGAAGCTTGGTATGCACATTGAGCATGCAGAGTTTCCAAAACGGTACGGTGGCAACATACGAGTGTTTCTAAAATACCAAGAGGGCCCCATTATTCGTGCTTATCTGGAACGTGAGCTGGATTTCGGCGAGCGCATGCGAGAGATGGACCGTCGCGTGAAGCGGTGGCAGGTGAACAAGCGTGCCGCTTTACTGCGGGAGATTAAGGAGCATGGTAGGTTGGATGCTGTGGCATTTCCTACGAGAGCATCCATTATGATCCGACTGCTTGGGCTTGACGAGCATCACATTGATGCGGTGTACGAGAAAGTGGGATCGAAGAAGATTGGGTATTATGTACCGGGGACCCGCATTCCTATTAGGTCGGACGAAATCTATATGAATCTCCATCCGGCCGCTGCCCTGCTTCTGAACTTGGCGTGGCATATCCCCGCTGAGATTGAGGCACGATGGCGTGGGATGGGCTACCGCGGCCGTTTCACCCAAGCTATTTCTCCGGAGGATTTCAATGACGCCGCTGTGTGAAATCTCTCGCAAGTACGGGACTGACAAGGGCGGCGTTATGGAGCCTTATCCTAATCACCGGGCCAATATGTTCCACGACTACACGCCGGTCTACTGGCAGATGTTGGAGTCGTGGCGTTCGGAAGTGAGGAGCGTCCTCGAGATCGGTGTGGCCGACGACCGCAGTACACGGATGTGGGCTGAGTTCTTCGGCAATGCGCGGATTGTTGGGTTCGATATCCGTGAAGAATGCTTGATCAAAGAAAACCGTATTCGGACTTTCTACTGCGACCAGAGCAAACCGAAGTCGCTATATAAAGCATACGAGGCGGCCGGGGGCGGCTTATACGACGTGATCATTGACGACGGCTCCCACATCTACGACCACCAAAGGAAAGAAATGCCGGTTTAACTTCTTTCAGTACTTACGAAGAATTTGCAAGAAAGGTAGAACTGCATAGAGCCAATTTGACCAACCTACTAATTAGTATTAGGAGTGAAGGCAAGAGGATAGGGGGTATTACATACCCCGCTAGGGCCGTCACCCTCCTGACGTATTGCCAAATCGGCCCCGATATTCTTGATTATGTTACTGAGAGGAGCCCGCTAAAGATTGACAAATACACGCCGGGTACACACATAAAAATTGTAGACGAGTCGAAACTCTTCGAGAATTAACCAGATTATGGCTTGCTTCTCTCTTGGCACCTGACTGAGGAACTTGTTTCAAAACTCCGGGCCAGAGGTTTCAGAGGAAAATTCATCATACCCTTACCGAAGCCTGTAGTCGTCTAGAGCTGGTTTTCAAAACCTTCCGCAGGGTCGATCGCGACATGAAAGAAGCCGCTGGAGGCGCAAGAACTCAAACTCCTCATGCGAAACGTGCCCGTTGCGCGATGACGGCGTGATTATGGAAACACAGAAGGTTATATCCGACATCGTCCATTCTGCCCCTCGCGGCAGCGTCTTGGTCCTCGCGGCTTTGGAGCACGCCACCTTGTTCAACGGACTTGCCGCCGTCACCAGCGACTCGGGCGATCCGGTCACGCTCCTCTCGATTGACGAGGGTCTCGATTATCTGCTCGAACGGAAGGGCCGCCGATTCGTCTCGTTGCGTCAACTCCTCCCCTCCGATGCCTATGCGGACATCGGACAGTTGGCCGAGCAGTTGGGGGGGCGGTGGAATCTCCTCAACGGCCATGACATCACCGAATTCCAGGGGGTGTCGTACGCATTTTTGGTTCAGTGGGAGATGACTTTCCTGCTTGCTCGTGTCATGAAGAGCGTGGTCGACGCTCAGGCAATCACGAGCGCTGGTCTCGGTGACACGCTTCTGATCCCCATCCGCCCGGGGCTGGACCCCATGGTTCGACACCGACGCCGGGATATCATGGGAGATCAACCAGAGGCGTTCTTCGCGGATGCGCTGGACCAAATTGGAGGAGGCCGACTTCGAATCCGGCGGATCAGGCTCTGCGGTGGGCGCTCAGAGCAGCGCAATGCCCAGCACTGGCGGATACGCTTCAGCCAAGCGATTCAGCGATGCGTTGTTCCGCTGCTTCTACCCTTGATCCCAGGGCGTCGCGTCTACGTCCAGGACGAATACTACCTTGGGCCGGAACTGATGCGAGCGTTGTTCGCGAATGGACGGGACCGTATTGTCCGTGAGAGTGCGGCAGGGCTCAGGGACTGTCTTCGAGTGTTCCGAGGTCAGGGTGCGTTCCATATCCCCCCTGCTTGGTTCGGGGGACGACGCGCCCGGGAGGCTATGCGCCAGGCCGCAAGGCACTTCGCTAGTGTCGACTGGCACTGTGTTGGGAGGGCTCAGGAGAATGGTGCGCTGCGCTTTCGAGGCTTGGATCTGGGTCCGCTCCTCCACAAGAAGGTTCAGTTTCTTTTTGAGCAGCGCTTCCCCGAGCTGGCGGCTGAACAGGTGCAGCTACGCGCCTGGCTCAAGAGGACCGGAATCCGCGCGAGTGTGCTGGTGGAGCAAGGCATGCAGTGGTCCCGTCAGGTCATCGCGGCGGGCCGGCCCCTGGGGATGGCCAGTCTGTGCGTCCAGCACGGTGTCACGGGATTTCGTGATATGGGTTCCCGACACGGGTTCGTCCCGATCGTAGCCGATGTGACCGCCGTGTGGGGAGAGATCGCCCGAACATGGTTGGAACGAGCAGGAATACGGCAAGAACGCCTTGTTGTTGTCGGTCCCCCACGCTTTGACCGCTACCCGAAGTCGGGACGACCCTGCCTCTCGGCTAATGAACGCGCGGCGTTTTGCGCGCGGGCCGGAATTCCGCCTGCCGATCGCCTCATTCTGTATGCCGAATCCCCGGCACAGGCATATTTTGTCCCCAACTTCGACCACACCTTTCAGAATGCCCGCACAAACCTCGATCTTATCTTGAACGCAATGCGGCGGCTCCCGGAATTTCGACTGGGAATTCGCCTGCGCTATGGATCCGACGACCCCTATGCGCCGCTTTATCATGATCTCGTGGATCGTCGATCTCCGGATAACGTCTCATTCTTGCCGCCCTTGCCCCTGGACGAGTCATTACTACACTCGGAATTCACGGTCGTGTCATTTAGCGGTGTTGGGATTGAAGCTCTGTACTTCGACCAGCCCGTGATCGTCGTGGACGCGAGCGGCTACCATCGGCTAATGCAGATTGTCGAGTATGGTGCTGGGGTTCTCGCGAAATCGCCAGAGGAGTTCGTCGCGTTCGTGCGCCGACACGATTTCGACCCTGCCTTTCGTTCCGCGTTACAGAAGGGCCGTGAACGATTGCTAAGGGACCAAGTGACGTTGCGCGACGGCGGCGCGTCCCGCCGAGTGGTAGAGCTCCTGAATAGTCTGATCGATCAGGGAGTGACCGCCACACGAGCGGCAATCGCTGCTCGCAGGCGAGACCTCCTCTTAAATGAGCCGCGGGCGGCTCAAAGCGAGGAAAACGTAATGTTGCACCCCGATGACGTGCCCGTAGTGCAGAGATCCCCCCAGCGGCGCGGACGCGAGTCATGATGGGTCACGTAGTCGTCCTTATAGTCAACTGGAACGCGACCGAGGATACTCTTGCGTGTCTCCGTTCGGTGGAGCGGCTCGAGTACCCATTGTTCTCTGTGCTCGTCGTGGACAACGGGTCGAGGCCGGACACTCTTGGTCCGCTTCGAGCCGGGCTAGGCACTGCGACGCTACTGGAGAATGAAGCGAATCTCGGGTACGCTATCGGGATTAAGCCCGCCATCGAGTGGGCACTCAACCGGGGCGCCGAGTACCTCTTTTTGCTCAACAACGACACGGTGGTGGATCCCGCGTGCCTCACGGCCCTCGTCGAGGTCGCCCAGCACGACGCCTCGGTGGGAATCGTCGGGGCACTCAACCTCTATCTCTCCAAGCCTGATGTCATCTGGTTTTCGGGAGGCATGGTGGATTGGCGGACCGGCACCGTGTGGGATCCGACGTCCGAGAAGACGGTCCACCAACTCGACGGGATCCCTTTGCTCCGTGAGGTAGACTATGTGGCAGGCAGCTCCCTCCTTATCAAGACATCGGTAATTCGCGAGATCGGCCTCATGGATCCGAGGTACTTCGTGTATTACGAAGATACGGAATGGTGCATCCGCGCGAAGCGGCGAGGCTATCGGGTAATGGCCTCGCTAAACGCGAGGATCTGGCACAAAGTTTCCGGATCCGCCAGCTCGTTCGCGCGCTATTTTATGATTCGAAACCGTGGCCTGTTCATGCTGAGGATCTGTCCCCGGCGACGCCTGCCTGGCTTCTTGCTACGGTACTTCAGATACTCTCTCCAGGAGGCGCGGCAGGCGTTTCGATCCGGGCGTCGAGTAGAAGGGATCGTGACGCTTATGGCTCTGAGGGATTTCGTCCTGGGCCGGTTCCACGAAGGGAGCATCGAGCGGATCCGGCAAATTATGGCGGGACCGACTTCCGGGGCTTCGTGAAGAGCGGGCTCGGTCAGGCCTGCCGTTGGATTTCTTGTGGGGCGTTCAATCGTGGCGCATCCTTCTCCATGGATTCGCCATGCCGTTACGGCAAGGGACCTCTTGCCTTTCGCAGGGAGTGGGCAACGTTTCGTCCGCGATCGTGTGTTTGCCGAAAAGGCCTCGGCAGCGTTTTACCGGTTGCGCACGGGGCACGCGCTGCCCCGCCCAGATCCGGTGAAGCGTTGGGACGTGCTCAACGTGTTGGAGCTTTCACAGTTCCTTTCGAATCGCGGCGCCGCTGTCCTGGATTGCGGAGCTTATAATTCGGAATCTCTTTCGGAACTGGCCGAGCAAGGATTTAAGAACCTTTACGGGATCGATCTGAATCCGGAGATCGTTGCCGCGCCCTGGTCACGGCGCATCTGCTATTCAGTACAGGATATGCAGCATACGGCATTTGCAGACTCGACCTTCGACTACGTCATTTCTGTGTCTGCGGTCGAGCACGGAGTCTGATGGCGAGCGTTCCTTCGGGAAGCACACCGCGTGTTAAAGCCTGCTGGCCTTCTGTACGTGTCCACGGATGTGGTTCATGAAGAGACGGACACTGGAGGGCTTACTGCCTTCGGCCTGAGCTGGAATCCCTTGCGGCCAGCGGACGTTCCCGGAATCTCTGCTTTGCTTTCGAGTATGGGGTTCGAATCTGCGCCGCCTATGTCGCTTCAGCTTCCGAAGGAACTGCCACTTGAGTTTCTCGGACGACAGGTTGGCTTCAATGGGGTTTGTGGGATCAGGTGAGCAGGGTGGCTAGACGCGCAGCATTGCGGGCGTGCGGTGAGGGGAGGAGTCGGCGGTCCAGAGGACATCCGATGCGCATTTTGCTAGCGACTACTTGTCAAGCCATCACATCGGTAGCGCCATGTTAGGCCAACATATCGTGCACACCCCCGGGAGGAGGGGTCCCCGGACCTCAGCGGAGCCGGTACGGGAACTCGGCGATGGGGTCGTCGCCCAGGGTCACCCGCAACCGTTGGGTGGCGACGTCCACGGTGCCGACGACGCACTCGTACTGCGCCTCCGGGGGCAGGGGGAAACGTTCCCCGAACACGTCGAGGCGCCCGTCACTCCGGATGAGCCGCACCACATGGTAGCGTCCCACCTCCGGCTGCGGCAACGGGACGTGGGGCGCCGCCTCCGTGGCCGGGAAGCGGAGCGACCCCGACGCGGGCTGCGGGAAAGGGCGCATCGCCGTGGCTCTGATGGCCAGGGTGCCGGGGTTGGAGGTCACCGGCGTGGATCTCTCTGAGGAAATGCTGCGCCACGTCCCGCGGGGGATCCCGACCCATTGCAGCAGCCTCCTCAACCTCCCGTTCCCCGATGGAGTGTTCGACGGGGCCTATTGCGTGGAGGCATTGGAGCACGTTGGAAACCCCCAGGGGGCCGTCGGGGAGCTTTGCCGGGTCGTCAGGCCCGGTAGCCGGGTGGTGATCGTAGACAAGGACGCGCGAAAGCTTGGGGCGCTCCGGCTGTCCCCCGGAGAGCAATGGTTCGAGCGACATGACGTGAGGCGTTGGCTCTCAGAGCACTGCATTGAGGTTCAGGTTCTGGACATCTCGCGTGTCGATGGCCACCAAGCCGACAGTCTTTTCGTGGCGTGGACAGGGCGCAGGAAGTGATCGGGGCACCGGCGGCAACCCGGAGAAGCCGATGGCGGCTGGCCTGCCCGACCTGCCGCGCGCAGGCCCTTCACCCATCTCCCGAAGGCGGAGTCGGTTGCTCCTCATGCAGGAGCCATTTCCCCCTCATCGGGGATGTCCAGTTTCTCGTAAGCGAGAATGCCCTCGGGACGGTGGAGTCGTTCCAGCAGGAACTGTACGATCGAAGGAGCCGCGACCACCCGCGGGCACTGGCGGTGCGTCTAGGATCTTCTCCGAATATCAGCCTGACTTACCGGCGTCATTGCCGGCTGATCCGAAGGTTGGATGTGCGACTTGGAGAGCGTGTGCTCGATATCGGCTGCTCGACCGGAACCTCGCTGACCGAAGTATGCGCGACGTGGGGAGTGCACGGCGTCGGCATTGATCTTTCGCCGGGCAGCATCGCGATCGCCCAGGAGGTCAATCCGCTTGGCCTGGAATACTATGTCGCCAGCGCTGAGGCACTGCCCTTCGCGGACCGGGAGTTCGACCACATCCTGTGTTTCGACGTGCTGGAGCATACGGCGCGTCCGGAGGTGGCCATCCGAGAGGCCTACCGCTGTCTCAGTCCAGGCGGGACCGCGCTTTTTCACGTGGCGGTCTCTGATATCCGCTTCACTGTTGACTGGTGGATTGCGCTGTTCTGGCCGGAGTTCTGGGCCGAATGGATGGCCAGCGTAGGCCACGACTACGCCAGAATGCTGAGTGGTCCGGCATTGCTTCGAACGCTCCGCCGTGAGGGTTTCACAGTTCGAAAGGCAGAACGCTTCAATGTCTTTCTCCAGAATCTGTTCGACTATCATCTGACGATATTCCACCGAATTCTTGGTCTCGTATTCCAACGCGGCGTTCGGCTGGGCTCCAGGAGGCACCCACTTCGCTTTTCGGTTTATCACAGAGGAGTCGCCCCAGTGATCGAATGCCTGACGCTGCCGGACCGGCTACTCGCAGGAGCCGGGATCGGGGCGTCGATGTACTGCCTCGTCACAAAGGACGTTGTGTGGTGAGCAGTCCGATCGTCAGTCATCCTTCCCCCTGGGTTCGTGTTGCCGTTACGGTTACGGACTTTTCGGCGCCCCATGCGGTCGGCCATCGTTTCGTCCGTGATCGTGTATTACGAGAAATGGCGTCGTCGGCGGTTCATCGTCTGCGCGGAGCGCACGCGCTGCCCCCCGCTGATCCGGTAAAGCGTTGGGACGTACTCAACGTGTTGGAGCTTTCACAGTTCCTTTCGAATCGCGATGCCGCCATCCTCGATTGCGGAGCTTATAATTCCGAATCCCTTTGGGAGCTGGCCCACCGAGGGTTCACGAACCTCTACGGGATTGATCTCAATCCGCACATCGTTGCCGCGCCGTGGTCACGGCGCATCTGCTACTCCCTGCAAGACATGCAGCATACGGCATTTGCAGACTCCACGTTCGACTACGTGATTTCTGTTTCCGCGGTCGAGCACGGGGTCTCCTGGCAGACCTTTCTTCGGGAAGTACACCGCCTGTTGAAGCCCGGGGGCCTTCTCTACGTGTCGACGGATTTGGTTCACGAAGGGACGGGCACTACAGGGCTCACTGCCTTCGGCCTGAGCTGGAATCCCTTGCGTCCGACGGACGTTCCCGGAATCTCTACTTTGCTTTCGAGTATGGGGTTCGAATCTGCGCCACCTATCTCGCTTCAGCTCCCGAAGGAACTGCCACTCGAATTTCTCGGACGGCAGGTTGGCTTCATCGGGTTTTGTGGAGTCAAGCGAGTAGCGTGAGGTCGGCCTGATGCAGCGGGATCCGCGAAAGATGAGGGTGGTGCTCGCGACGGCCCACTGGCCTCCGCGGTTGTCGGGGGTCGGGGATTATTCCTGGCATCTGGCCGAGGGTCTGAGGCGCGGAGGCCTGGACGTGGCCGTCCTCGTGTTCGGGCAGGAGACCGTCATCGAGCCATTCGACATCCAGGTGGTAAGGGTGCCGCTGCCCTGGAGTCTTCCCGCGATGCGTCGAGGTCTTCTGGCCCTGGCGAGGTTCGCGCCCGACGTGGTCTGTGTGCAATTCGAGGCTCATGCATTCGGGCTGCGGGCCGTGCCACACTTCCTGCCTCTTGCTCTTCGCCTCGCGGGTTTTCGCGTGGTGGTGACGTACCACGAGCTGTGGGGCCCGAAGTGGTTTCGCTATGCCGGAAAGCTCGCGCTTTTGAATGCGCCGCAGAGGGTCGTGACGCCCGGTGAGTGGCACGCGGCCGGTGTCAGGCGATTTCGTTGGAGGAGTCCGGGTCCGGATGTCATTCCGGTTGGGCCGACCATCCTTCCGCTCACGCGCCTGGATCGCGCGCTGCAACGATCACGCTTTGGGATCGAGAAGGAGGAGATCGTCCTCACGTTCTTCGGGTTCGTGGTGCCGGAACACGGAGTCGACGACGCCATTGTGGCACTTCGGCGTCTGCTCGACCAGGGCCGCCGTGTCCACCTGTCGGTGATCGGGGCTGTCGACCGCATGAAGAATGGATATCATCAGCGCCTCTTCGCCCTCGGCAGGGAACTGGGCGTGGAGAAAGATATCACCTGGCACGGCAGGGTAGATGATGCTGAATCTGTCGCGCGTCTCCTGGCGGTTGCCGATGTCGGCGTGCTCCCGTTCCGGTCCGGCATAGGCGAGAACAACACCACGTTTGCCGCGTTCGCTGCCGCAGGTCTTCCTACCGTCACCATTGCCGGACCGCGGTCGGCCGCCATCGAGCGGGAGGGTATCGCAGTGTTTGTCGCGCCTGGCGGGGAGAATCTCGCTGCGGCGATTGCCGAGCTCGTCGATGATCCGTCGAGAGGTGGGGACTTGGGAAGCCGCGCCCGGGCCTGGGCTCAACGACGCTCATGGGAACAGATTGCGCGCGGCTACGTGGAAATCTTCGAGGAGGTTGTCACGGGTTCGGGGCGAGAGCCGTGATCCACATCATCTGCGCGGGGATCTCGGTCCACGACCTTCGCCGCCTGGACATCTCATCGATCGCCGCGTTCCCGATCCTGGGGTCTAGTCGGCGCGATATCGTCGGCAGGGTCTTGAGGTGGGTGCGCCGGCAGGTCGGATGGTGGTCGGCAGCACGAGTGTGCCGGAAAGCGGACAGGATCGTGCTCGTCCGACCTCCGACGTGGGCGGAGTGGCTGATTGCCCGACACCTTGCTGTGAGACCTCGAAGACGAATGATTCACGAGGATGCTGGACGCTGGCAAGAGCGCTGGGAGAGGTTTGGGACTGATCTGCTTCGACTCACAGGCGAAAGTTTGTCTGTCCGATCCGCCGTAGTGTTAAACGCCAGCGAGGATGATCCGTCCACCTCCTCTTTGCGGGATCGACTCAAGCGGCTTAGGAGTAAGGCTCGCGCTTCCCAGCGGAGTGTAGAGGATGAATCTTGGCCGGCGAGTGCGAGCTTGGTCGTTCTGGCTCTGCGTACGCGATGAGTAGGCTTGGCGACGAAAGTGGTTCGGCTGAGCCCGGATTGATCCGGACGGTGCCGTCCAATTTGTCCATCGAGAGGCGTCGGGAGGCGGGGGTGGGTGCGCACGACCTCTATAGCCTGTGCGATCTTTGGCGGTTCCACGAGACGCGTGGTTTCACTGGGAGACGTCGGCGCCCCAGGTGAAGAAACGCTGAAAGAGCGATCGGTGCGACAGCAGATCGGCGTGGGAGATTTGCGACTTGGACCTCTCGAAAAGAGGTATGTGCTCGAGGTTCTCGACAGCAACCGGCTGTCCTATGGGCCCTTCACCGAAAGATTCGAGGCAGAGTTTGCCAGGCTGCACGATTGCCGATATGGCATTTTCTGCAACAGCGGGACCAGTGCCCTCCACGTGGCCCTGGCTGCCCTGAAGGAGCGGCACGGTTGGGCCGATGGGGATGAGGTGCTGGTGCCGGCAACGACATTTATCGCCACATCCAATATCGTCCTTCACAACGGGATGCGTCCGGTGTTCGTGGACATTTCCCTGAAAGACTATGGGATGGACCCGGGTCTGATCGCGGACCGCGTCACTCCCCGGACGCGGGCGATCATTCCGGTCCATCTGTGTGGCCTGCCGTGCGACATGGGGCCCATCATGGACGAGGCGCGTCGGCACGGTCTGGCGGTGATCGAGGATTCGTGCGAAACGATGTTCGCACGCTACCAGGGTCAGAGCGTCGGATCGTTCGGCGAGGTGGCCTGTTTCTCGACGTACGTGGCGCATCTGCTCGTCACGGGGGTGGGCGGCCTGGCGACGACCAATGATCCGGATCTCGCAGTAACGTTGCGGAGCCTGTGCAATCACGGGCGGGACAGCATTTACCTGAAAATTGATGACGATCAAGACGTAGGGGGCGAGCGTCTGTGGGAGATCGTGTCTCGACGGTTCTCCTTCATTCGACTGGGCCATAGTTTTCGGGCCACGGAGATGGAAGCGGCCATCGGCTTGGCCCAGCTTGAGCAACGCGAGAGCATGCTGGAGGCCCGCCGGAAGAACGCGGAATACCTGACGGCCGGCCTCTCTGACCTCCAAGATCGGTTGTTACTTCCCCCGCGGCCGGCGGGTCGTGACCACAAGTTCATGGTGTACCCCATTCTCGTCCTTGATCAACGCACGCCAAAAGCCCGCGTCGTCAACTTCCTGGAAGATAACTCAATCGAGACCCGGGATCTGTTCCCGCTCCTGACGCAACCCATTTACCGGAAGCTGTTTGGTGACATCGTGCGAGACTATCCGGTCGCGAAGGAGGTGGCGGATCGAGGCTTTTATATCGGCTGTCACCCGGGAATGACGAGATCCGACCTCGACTACGTCATCGAGAGATTCCATGCTCTCTTTTCGACATAGAGGGGGCCCGGCGACACCTTGGCTCACCCGAACATATTGATATTGAGTCCCGAATTACCCGCTCCCGACTCTGGGGGCCCCATGCGGGCACTTCAACATCTCCATTTGCTGAACCGACTGGGATACAAGCCTTACCTGTTGAGCTTCTTCCACAGCGGGCAAGAGGCGGCCGTGCGGCGAATGCAGGCGCCACTGAGCGCGCTGACCCGAGAGGCTTTCGTCTTCCCGGCCCCGATGCCGGTCTCCAATGGCCTTATCCGTACGCTGGCACGCAACGTCTGCTATCTCATGCCGCTGCCGTGGGTGCAGGGAGGCCGAGCCGGCGACGGGTACGAAGAGAACAGATACCCCCTGGCGAGAGCGTTCGATGCGGCTGGCGCCGGTGAGCACCTCCTCCGCCTAGTCATGGAGAAGAGGATCGACCTTTTGGTCATCATGCACGCATGGCTGCTACATTATCTTCCCGCCGTCAGAGAGCGGTGCCCTTCGCTGCGAGTCGTGCTCGATCTGGTGGACCTCGATAGCGACTTATTTGCCCAGTTGGTCAAGTCAGGAGGTGGGCTCTCCGAACAGGCCCGTCGTCTGGTGTGCTGGATCACAACGAGACGCCTGGAGCGGAGATACTTCCCCATGTGCGACGAGTTTTGGGCCATCGCGCCGACAGAGGCGGAGAAGATCCGCGGCCTCTGCGCGGACCGGCCCATCGTCATTGTGCCGTCCGTCATCGACGTCGATCGCGTGTTGCCATGCGAGTCCGACGGATTGCCAGGGCACCTGCTCTTTCTCGGTTCGCTGTTCTTCCCGCCCAACCAGAACGCAGTCATCCATTTGTTGAAGACGCTGTATCCGCGAATCAGGCGAGCGAAGGCGGCGACTCATCTGACCGTCGTCGGACGCGGGTTGAGCCCCGCGGTCGAGCGCCTTGCACGCCAGACGCCGGGCGTTACGTTGAGCGGTTACGTCCGGGAGACCCGGCCCTTCTATGAGGGCGCGCAGGTCGTGGTCGTCCCGATGCGGGAGGGCTGCGGGGTTCGGGTGAAGATCCTGGAGGCCCTGGCAATGGGTCGGGCGGTCGTGGCCACTCCGAAGGCCGCGGAGGGCCTCGACGTCATTGACGGAACGCATATCGTCATCGCGGATTCGGATGACGCGTTCGTGACCGCCACGCTCGATCTCCTGGAGCGGCCGGAAAGTCGACGCGCACTAGGGCGGAACGGTCGCGCCCTGGTCGAGTCGCGGTACTCCTGGCAGGCGGCGGAGGGTTTCATGGCGGCTGAGACGTGTCTTCGGCGGTTTACGCTGGAGCCTGGGACGATCGTCTCGTCGCCGTGTGACCGATAATCCTCCGGGGTGCGCGCAATTGACTCTTCGCCTCGGAATCAATGCTCGCCACCTGACGCTTCCGGAGATGCGGGGCGTGAACCGCTACACCATGAACCTCCTCCGGGAGCTGAGCGAGGGCGGCGAGGTCGAGCTGGTGCTGTTCACCGACCGGCCGGTACACCCGATGTTCCGCGGACAATTTCCCTTCGAGGAAGTCTGCTTCGAGAGCCGTCGGGAGATAATCTGGGAACAGTGGGATCTCCCGAGACGGCTGCGGGAGGCCAAGATCGATGTCTTCCACGCGCCGTCGAACCGGGGGCTCCCGTGGAGCCGAGGTTGCCGCTACGTGCTCACGATCCATGACATCATTGAGAACATCCCGTCGCTGCATTCACCGGGGCCAATGAAGAGTCGGCTGCGGCAGGCGTATGCCGACTTCATTTCGATCAGGGCCGCCCACGCCATTCTCACGGTGTCTGAGCACTCCAAGCGGGATATCTGTCGCCGTTGGCGCCTTGCGCCCGATCGTGTCGTCGTGACGTACGAGGGGTGTGATCGGCGGTTTTATGAGACAGTTGATGTTGAGTCAATTGACAGGGTGCGCCGCCGGTTGGGTCTCCCGTCCCGGTATCTGCTCTACCTGGGCGGTTTTGACCGGAAGAAAAATGTTAACGGCCTTCTTCGAGGATATGCGCTGACCTCCCGCGCTGACGTACCCGACTTGGTCCTCGCAGGAGAAAAGAAGTGGGAGTTTGCCGCGACAGAGTCCCTGGCCCTTGCGCTGAATTGTAGGGAACGGGTGCTATTCCCCGGATTCATACCTGATTGTGATCTCCCGGCCCTCTACCAGGGCGCACTCGCCTTTATCTACCCTTCGCTCTATGAAGGGTTCGGCCTGCAACTCGTGGAGGCTATGGCTTCTGGCGTCCCGGTCGTCGCGTCGAATCGGACGTCGGTTCCCGAGGTGCTCGGCGGGGCGGGACTACTCTTCGATCCAGAGAAACCGGAGGAGATCGCGGGACGTCTGCGGCAGGTGAGCCTCGATGCCGCGCTTCGCGAGAGACTACGGCACGCAGGCGTGGCCCGCGCGGCGGAATTCTCTTGGTCCCGGACCGCGAGGGAGACCCTGGCAGTATATCGCCGGGTGCTCGGCCATGGTTGAGCGCGTGCTGATCGTCATTCCCGATTTTCCATGTCCCCCCGTCGCCGGGAGCCACCTTCGAAACCTGCAGCAGATCTGCCTCCTTTCAGATCTGGGAATCAGACCTTCCGTGTTGAGCTTTTTGGCCCGCGACGATGTGTCGGCGTACCGCTTTGATGCACTGGACGGGCGGGTGGGCGAGGTTACGACGGTGCAAAAGGCTTTCCCTCGCGGGAACGGCATGCCCTTCAAGGTGGCTCGGAACCTCCGGTACCTGCTGCCACTCCGTTCCGGTCGACACGGGTACGAGAAGGGGATTTATCCGACCGCGATTCCCTACGACGCGGCCGATGGAGGCGAGCGCGTCGTCGCTCTGATCAAAGCTCTGAAGCCCGAAGCCGTGCTGCTCCGCTCCTACTTCGTTCACTATCTGCCCATGATCAAGGCCCTGGGCGTGAAGGCCATTGTTGACGCGCACGATTGCGAGAGTTACATGGCCTATGAAATCGTTCGCGCGCGGCGTAACCCGATCTTGAAGCTCAGCGCCTTATGTGCGTACGTGGCCATCCGGAGACAAGAACGTCGCTACCTGCCGCTCTGTGACGAGCTGTGGGAGACGTCTGAGGAGGCCGTCACGCGCGTTCGGGAAAGCGTGGGAGGGGCCCTGGCTCACGTCAACATGTTCGCGCTGCCGTCGGCCCTCGAGATTTCCCGATACCCGATGCAACCGGCACATCTGGAGGAGCCCAACCTCATACTCAGCGTGGGCTCCCTGGGTTGGGAGCCGAACGCCAACGGGGCCGAGCGTCTCATCACCGAGATCTTCCCTCGGGTGAGGAGCCTCAACCAGAATGCGACTCTCTACATGGTGGGCGCAGGGGCTTCACGGCGGCTTCTCCGCGCTGCGCAGAGGACTCCCGGTGTCCACATGGTCGGCTTCGCTCAGGAACTGGCCCAGTACTACGCGCGAGCGGCGGTCGTGGTTGTGGCCGTGGAGGAGGGGAACGGAATTCTGCTCAAGACCCTGGAGGCCATGGCCTTCGGTAAGCCGGTTGTGTCCAGTGTCCTGGGCGTCGAAGGAATCGCCGCCGGAGACGGTGAGCACGCGGTGGTTGCACGCACCACCGAGGGCTACGTGCAGGGCATCTGCCGACTCCTGGATCGGCCCGATGAGCGAAGGCGGCTGGGGCGGAACGCCAGGCAACTCGTCGAGAATCGTTACTCCTGGAGCGCGGTGAGAGAGATCTTGCGGGAACGGAGCATTCTCTTTTCCGGCTGATCCGGGACGGGTAGGAGTCACCGTGCGGGTATTGATCGTCGGAGAATTCGTCGAGGGAGCGATTGGCGTCTCGTACCTCAGGGCGTTTCGCGCGCTCGGTCACGAAGTGTCCTCCTTCGACTCGACGGAGGAGCTGCTCAGGGTTTCGCGGCTGGCGAGGAATCGTTATACGCGGTACATGGGGCGATCCGCCTTTGCGCTGGCGATGAACGTGAAGCTTCTCTCTACGGCTGTGGCCGCCCGGCCCGACCTGGTCTTCGTGATCAAGGGACCGTACGTGTTTCCCTGGACGCTCAGGCGCATTCGGACCCAGGTCGCGGCGAAGCTCGTCAATCTGAACCCGGACAACCCATTATATCCGGACTTCACCACCCGGCACATACGTAGAACCATCCCGCTCTATGACTGCTACTTCACATTCCTGCGGGACATCATCGTGAAGCTTCGCGCGGCGGGCTCCCCGCGGACGGAGTATTTACCCTTCGCGTACGACCCCGAGATGCATCGACGTGTGAGCTTATCGGAAGATGACCGAAGGCAATGGGGTCACGACGTCGTATTCGTGGGCGCGTGGGACCGGGATCGGGAGGCGTGGCTGGAGCCACTGGCTGACTTCGACCTCGGGATCTGGGGATCGCACTGGACGAAACGTGCCGTCGGGTCTCCGTTGAGGAGGCATGTGTGTGGCGAGGGGATCTTCGGATTGGGCATGGCCCGCATCTTGTCGGCGTCGAAGATCGTGCTGAATAATCTGCGCCCGCAGGGGATCAACAGCCACAACATGCGGACATTCGAGGTGCCGGCGTGCGGCGCGTTCGAGCTGACTCAACGCTCGGCGGGACAGCTCGAATTCTTCGTCGAGGGACGAGAGATCGAGTGCTACGCGAACACCGCAGAGCTTCGCGAGAAAACAGCGGCGTACCTGGCTGATGAACGGTCGCGACGCCGGATCGCCGAGGCAGGGTTCGAGGCGGTGCGGCCGCACACCTATCTGGAACGAGCCGCCAGGGTGATCGACGTAGTGAATGACCTGCGGTCCGCGCCTGCCGCAGTCTCGCCTCCGCCTCGGCCTTCGCTGACGCCAATCCTGGTGACCGATCCGCAGCCGGTGGCCGACGTCCGGATTCCCGTTTCGCGAGTGCTCTTTCTCAACTCTCCCACACCGGGGAGCTACCAGTTCACTCTGGCCCGGGGTCTCGAGCGACTGGGCTGGAAGGTTCGCTGGGTGTCCTCGTGGTCCCCTCGGAACCGGACGCTCGCTCAGGCCACGATGCGGATTCGCCGACGATTCCCCTGGCTTGCCGATCGGGCCATCCTGCTGGCGGCGAGTAAGTTCGATGGCGACATCCTCATCGTGGTGAAAGGGGACCAGATCAGCCCCAGAGTGCTTTCCCGGCTGATCCGGATGGGCAAGAAGGTCGTGAACGTCTACCCGGACTCGGCGGGACGGCTGCTCTATCCGGCCGACCGATCAACGCTCCACCTCTGGTCGCTCATCACGTTAAAAGACCGACATGCCGTTGAGACCTTACGTTCGAGCGGGTTGAGCAATATTCGCTACCTTCCCCAGTGCTTCGACATGGACGCGCCCTACGAGCTCCCCTATATTGACGTTCCGGAGGGGGCCACCTTCGTCGCCCACCTCGACCCAGACCGAGCCGCCTGGGTCGAGGTGCTGTTCGAGGCGGGAGTGAAGATCTATGGGCGCTCGAGCGGAATGCGAGTCTTCCGGGAGGCAAATCCCGGGCTGTATGAGAAATTCCTGCGGTGTCACCGAGGTGAGTCGGTCAGCGAGCTGGAAAAGCTGGCCTTCTATGCCCGGAGCGACGTCAGCATCAACATCCATCGGCCAGACGAGCTTTTCGGCATCAACAAGCGGACCTTCGACATCTGCGGCATGGGCGGGTGCCAAATCGTGGATTGGCGGCCTACCCTCTCGGAGTACTTCGTGCCAGGCAAGGAAGTCGTCGCGATCCAGGAACCGGGAAAGCTGCCGCAGCGGGTGCGTGAGATCCTGAAACGGCGGGACCTGCGACGCGAAATCGCCGAAGCCGGAAAGGCTCGGGCGTTCAGGGACCACCGGAACGACCTTCGAGCGGCCGAACTGCTGAACCTGATCGCGGAGGTTCCCTGACATGTGTGGAGTCGCAGGTCTGTTTCTCCCGGGCGGCGATCCGCGCCGTCTGTCCTCGTTGGCGGCCATGCAGGAGGCCATCGCCCACCGCGGGCCCGATGCTCGGGGCACGGTCGTGGGGACCGCCCTTGGCGAGCGGTGGAGGTGGGGCGTCGCGCATGTGCGCGTGGCGATCATTGATCCCTCGGATGCCTCCGCTCAGCCGATGGCCGACCCGAGCGGGAAACTCGTGATCGTTTTCAACGGGGAGATCTTCAACTATCAAGAGTTGCGGAGAGAAATCGAGGCGACCGGCGAATGGATCTTCCGCAGTCGCGGAGATACGGAAGTCCTCCTGGCCGGATACGCGCTCTGGGGCGCTTCGGTTCTCGACAGATTGAACGGGATGTTCGCGTTCGCCGTCGTCGATATGCGCCGAGGGTTCGAGGTGTTCCTGGCTCGGGATCGATTCGGCGAAAAGCCGCTCTACTTTTGCCGGGAGCCATCGGGCGAATTTCTGTTTTCGTCGGAATGGCGGGGGATACGCGCCGGCCGGAGGAAAGGCCTCGACATTGATCCGCTGGGCCTCGTAGGGGTGCTGACCGAGTACGGAACGCCCGCTCCCCTCAGCATCGAACGTGACGTCCAGCAACTGGATGCCGGGACGTGGGCCCTGTGGAGGCCGAGCGGGTTCACCAAGCAGCGCTGGTACACCCCGCCGTTGCCCTGCTTCCGGCGGACGACGGATGGCGAGCCAGAGATGGCCACCGCCGTCGAGGGCGCTTTGCGAGAGGCGGTTTCCAGTCGGATGGTCGCCGATGTGCCAATCGGCGCCTTCCTCTCCGGCGGCGTGGACTCCGCGACGATCGTCGCGCTGGCCCAAGCGCTGTCGGGCCGGCGCCTGGCCACATACACGGTGGGATACGGTGATGGCGACGAACTCCTGCCCGCAAGGAAGACGGCCATCGCCATCGGGTCGGATCACCACGAGGTTTTGCTGTCAGGGACACCGCGCGAGATCGTCGCCGAAGGCATCCAGGCGATGGATGAGCCGACGGCGGACGGCGCCTTCTTTGCAACCCTCCAATTGACGAAGGTAACTGCGCGAGACCTCAAGGTCGTTCTGACTGGAGACGGTTCTGACGAAATGCTCGGAGGGCATGGTCACTATGTGCGGGAGGGTCGCTGGGGGTGGCTCTTCGATGCCCCCGTCCCGCTTCGCCGGACGGCCGGAAAAGGGATAGTCGCGGCCGCACGATGTCTGCGGTGGTCGCGCCTCGGGGAGCTGGCCCGACACCTGGAAACGGAGGCGGATCAATCCGGAGGACGCTGGGCTCAAGCATGGGGCCTCGATTCGGCGCTCGCGCTCCTCGAAGACAGGGCACGTAACGAGGTGATCGAGCGGTACGCTGATCTGTTTCCCGCGCGGGCCTTCGCCGCGATTGCTCGCACAATCCCGTCCCACGCTGCCCGCGCCCAGTGGCTCGACCAGGTGACGCTGCTTCCCGACTACCTCTTACCCAAGGCCGACCGCGCCACGGCGGCCTACGGGGTCGAAGCCCGAGCGCCCTTTCTCGCCCACGGATTCGCCGAAACCCTCGCGCGGTACCCGTGGGCCTCGTGGGCCACGCCGGTTGGCGAGAAGTCGCTTCTCCGGCGGATCGCGGAGCGATACCTGCCCCCAGAGATCGTTGCCCGTCGCAAGCTCGGGTTTTCGGCGCCCACCCGTCAATTGGTCGAGGCCCTGGCGATCCAGGGGGTCCTGGGCTACGACGCGTCGAGGGCTCAAATCGGGAGCCTGAGCGGATACGAGGCGAAGAAGCTGTGGGTGTTCGCCGTGCTCCAGATGTGGCTGGATCGGTGGGGAGCGGGTGATGTGATCGCCCGGTCGCCGTGGCAGATGCTTCGCGCCTCGTGAGAACGTCGGGGCAGAGGCAGTGCGATGGACGGCCATGAATTGAGGTTGTCCCGGGCCGACGAGAGGTTGTACGGTCACTTCGGCTCCATGGACGAAGCGCTCTCCCGCTCCATGGTGATGGCCCGGCAACAGGTCTCGGCTGTGCTGGCGGTGGTCGGGGACTGGCGCCCGCGCCGCGTGGTGGACATCGCCGCTGGAGCCGGCGCCATGCTCCGGCTTCTCTCGGACACGGGGTTCGCGCAGGAGTACGCGGCGACCGACATCAGTCAGTTGAGCGTCTCCTTCTTGAACGATCACCCCTTCCCCGGCTTCGTGGGCGCCACCAAAGCGGGCGTGGACAACCTGCCCTATGGAGATCGCAGCTTCGACCTGGCCATCCTCTCCCACGTGCTGGAGCACGTGCCCGACCCGATCATCGCCCTGGAGGAGGCCTCCCGGGTGGCCGGCAAGGTCTGCCTCGAGGTGCCGCTGGAGCTGGCCCTGCTGCCGACGGCGAAGGCGGCCTGGATCACCATGGTCCGTGGGCGCATCCGATCCATCAACCGGATCGGGCATATTCACTTTTTCTCGGTGCGGGGCGTTCGCGATCTCGTGCGGTCCGCCGGGCTTCAGATAGAGGCCGAATTCCGTTACCGCCTTGGCCTCGAGTGGCTCAACATGCACTTCGGGGAGGATTCGATGAACTCCCGGATTCGAGAGGCACTGGGTTCCATGTTGCCCATCGGGCTGTATGGGTTTTTCCTGTCAACTCACTTCACGATGCTCTGCTCCAAACCGTCGTCCTAGACGTGATGGTCGAGCAGGCGATCCGGTCGGAGAAAGCGTTGGCTCGGCCTAAGTGCTCTGTTTCGCAAATCCGGTAACGTCTCCTCTCATCGCCCACCCCTCAACCTTATCTTCTCCCCTCGGGGGAGAAGGGCGGGATGAGGGGGGACAAGCCGAGCATGTGGGATCCGGAAAAATACGTGAGCGTACTTACGAAGTGGAGCACTAAGCGAACCCTCGTTGTGGTCAACGCCTCCGGGAGAAGCGGAATCGGAGACCGGGGGCGATGGGTGGCCCAGGCGGCGGGCGGGGGCGAGGTCCTGTTTCGCGAGGGAGGGCGCCTGCGAGCGATCGTGCACTTCATCGCCGGGTTGCTTCGGACGAGGCCTTCGGTGGTCTACGCGATCGACAGCGCGGCTGCGACGGTGGCGACAGCGCTGGTCGCGCGCGCGCTGCTCCGCAGCCGGGTGATCATGGAGACGGGGGAAGCGACCGCAGCCCTGGCCCGGAGCACGGGCCGGTTCGGCCGCGCCGGAGCCCTGGTGGTGGCCCTGGTCGAGCGCCTCGGCTACCTGGTGGCCGACAGGCTGGTTGTCCGGGGCTACGGCCACCGCGACATCTTGCGCGAAACGCTGGGACGAGAGAGCATCGTGATCCCCGAGGGGTACGATCCTGCCGTCGCCGGACCCCGCGATGGTACGGCGTTCCGGCAGGCGTGGGGGGCGACTGATGACACCCTCGTGGTTGGGGTTCGAGGATCGGCGTCGTGGGTTGGCCGACTCCAGTGGTGCTACGGGCGGGACGTCATCGAGGTCGTCTCCCGCGCTCGGCGCCCGGACCTGCTTGGCGTCATCGCTGTCAAAGGCGATGGGCTGCCGCACCTGGAGCGTCTGGCCGAGAGGCTCGGCGTCCGCGACCGTGTCCGATTCGCCGAGCCGCTGGAGGGGGAGGACCTCTGGGGGCAGCTCGGAGGTGTGGACGTCGGGCTTTCCACGCAGACGAATGACACGGTTGGTCGAAGCCGGACGACCACGAAACTCGTGCAGTACCTTGCGGCGGGAAAGTTCATTCTGGCCAGTCGCGTGGGCACCGCCGCCGCTGTGCTCCCGGAAGATATGCTCGTGGACTACCACGGCGCCTGGGACGAGGGGTATTTCGATCGGCTCGCGAGACGGATCGACGAGCTTCCAGATCGAGCGCTGGTAAGGAAACGCGGCCTCGAAATTGGACAGCGCAGCGCAGCCTTTGCCTATCCTTCATTGATGCCGAAGTGGGCGGAGGTTTTCGGCGCTCTCTCCTGAGACCGAGTCGCGGGAGGATCAACCATCTTTAGTCTGCCGTATGGCCTGCAGTACGACGGGTACACGCTGCCTCTCGCCTTGGGCCTCGCATCCCTTTGGCTCTGGTCAGTGCGTCTGTGCTACCGATCGGGACGGAGCGGATGGAAAGCAATTATCACATCCTTTATGGGGTTCACGTGGGTCAGCTTTGGCCTGCATTTCGTGTTTCGGTTCGCCGCCCTCTCGTGGGACGCCGAGACGTACCGAAGGACCAACGTCCCGCTGTGGTCCATCGAGCCATTCACCATCAATGTAGCCCTCGGGGTCGCCGGGCTCTATTGGGTCGCCCTTTGCGCGGGATATGCCATCGCGGTCCGGCAAAAGGGCCCCGGCTTGCTGGCACAGTTCTCCCAGATGGAAGCGACATGGGACTGGAAGGCCGGTGACACCATCGCGGTGATCTCGGGGCTTTCGCTGTTTTTCTTCGGGGCACAGCATCTCGAGCTGGGTGTTCCGAGGTCCGTCCTCACACCGCTGGGAATGATCGGTGCGCTTTGGCCAGTCGCGGCGTCCATGGAGTGGGGGGCGTGGCAGCGAGGGGGCGAGGAATCCTCCAGATGGAGTGCCTCAAGGTGGAGCGCGCGGCGGTGGGTTTATATGCTTCCAGGTCTTGTGATGGTGATTGTCCAGCCCTATAGAGAACGGATGCTTCAATTCCTGCTCGTCCCGGTCCTTGCCGCCATCAGCGCGGGAAGGCGTGTGAGCTTCCGCCGGATGCTGCTGTGGGGGACGGTCATTGTTCTGTTGAGCACGGTTGCCATGAGTGCATACCGAGAGGTTCTCTGGGGAGGGAAAACCTGGGCCGAGGCGACGGAGACCTTGGACCCGGAGACCTGGGAGACAACCGGCCTTAACCAGCCGCCCTGGATCGAACTCATCGGACGGTTTCATGGTTTCGATTCTCTGACGTTGACCCTGGCATATGTGCCCGAAGTGATTCAGTTCGACAAGCGAAATCTTTTCCTTGACATCTTGATCCAGCTTGTCCCGCGGCTCATTTATCCTGAAAAGCCTGAGTGGCGGCGTTCCGCGGAATTCTCCGTGAAGATCTGGGGCTATGGTCTTCCGCAAGACCGGATGGGGACGAAGATCGCTCCTTCGATGGCCGGTGACCTGTTTTCCTCCGGGGGATTCCTGGAGGTTGTGATAGGTGGGCTGCTCTGGGGGCTGATAATTGGAGCGTTCGAGGGATGGAAAGACCGGCTTCCGCCCATGGCGGCCACGATGGTTTTCACCTTCTTATTCATCGTGTTCGCAAATGCGATCGAACGGGATATCGTTCTGGTGATTTCTGCGACGGTGCAAACCCTGATCGTCTTCTTGGGCCTGATGGCCCTGATGAGCCGCGGGGCCGCTATCGTGCGACCCAGGTAGATCGGCGAGGACGGATGGCCCATGTGCGGGATCTGCGGCTTTATTGACCGGGAGGATCGGGAGATCCTGGATCGGATGACCGCTGTGCTCAGGCACCGCGGCCCGGACGATGGCGGGATGCACGTCGCCCCGGTGCCCGGTCGCCAGGGGATCAGCCTCCACCTGGGAAATCGCCGGCTCGCGATCATCGATCTGTCCGCCGCCGGGCACCAGCCAATGGCCAATGACGATGGATCGGTCTGGCTTACCTTCAACGGCGAAATCTATAACTACCGAGTCATCCGGGATGCCCTGATGGCTCGCGGGTACCGATTCAGGAGCCAGACAGACACCGAAGTCATCCTCCATGCGTACGAGGAATGGGGTGAGGCCTGCGTCGAGCGACTCGACGGGATGTTTGCCTTCGGAGTGTGGGATGGCCGCCGCCTTCTTCTGGCGCGGGATCGCCTGGGCAAGAAGCCGCTCTACTACTCGAGGCTCTCCGACGGCGGAATAGTCTTCGCGTCGGAGATCAAGGCGATCCTGTGCCACCCCGCTGTTCCGCGGACCCTGGACCCGGTCGCGCTCGATCAATACCTGACATTTCAATACGCCCTGGCGCCCCGGACGCTGTTCAAGGGCATCGCCAAGCTCCCGGCCGGCCACGTGCTTGCGTACGAAGATGGAGAGGTCGCGGTGCGGGAGTACTGGGATCCATCGGCGCATGTGAGCCGGTCCCGCGAAGGGGGAGAAAGGGCGATCCCCTTCGAGGCGGCGAAGGAGGAGTTGGGACAGCGGCTTATCGAGGCAGTCGCGAAGCGGCTGGTCAGCGATGTCCCGCTGGGCCTGCTCCTGTCGGGAGGGATCGACTCCAGCCTTGTGGCGGCGCTGATGACCCGTGCGGGCGGAGGGCAGGTCCGGACCTTTACCGTGGGTTTTGAGGACGCCGCCTTTGACGAGACGCCGTTCGCCCGCAGGGTCGCAAGTCATCTGGGTACCGAGCATCATGAATTCCGTCTGACGCCCAACATGGTGGATATCCTGCCCACCATCGTCTGGCACCTCGACGAGCCCGTGGCTGACCAGGCAATTCTGCCTACCTACCTCATCTGCCAGATGGCAAAGGCCGACGTCACCGTGCTGCTGACGGGGGAGGGAGGGGACGAAGTCTTCCTGGGGTATCCCCGCTATCTGCTTCACAAGGTTGCCCGTCGTTACCACGGCACTCCCGGCGTCTTGAGGAAGGCGCTCGCGCTCGGGGGTGGTCACCTCGCGCTGCCATGGAAGCCGTACATCTCGCGCGTGCTTGGGTCTTCCGACGATCTGTTGACTCGGAATCTGGACTGGCTGAGGAATTTTCGGACGGCGGAGATGGACGCCCTGTACACATCGGAATTTCGGGAGTGCCTCGGGGGCAGCGACGACGTCAATATGTGGAAGGGATGGGCGAACCGGCTTCCCGGAAGCTCAGATCTGCGGCTCCTCCAGTACCTCGATCTCAAGACCTGGCTGGCAGACGACATCCTGATGAAGGTGGACAAGATGAGCATGGCCTCCTCGGTGGAGGTCCGGGCTCCTTACCTGGACCACCAGTTGATCGAATGGACGCTGGGGCTTCCGGAGGAGTATCTGCTGAGGGGGCTGACCCCAAAGCGACTGCTGAAAAGCGTGGCTGCGGACTACCTGCCCCGAGAGGTGATCCACCGGCCCAAGCAAGCGTTTCGCATTCCTACCGGGAAGTGGCTCAGAAAAGATCTCCTCCCGTTCGCCCGGGATCTGCTGCTGAGTCCGAGGGCGACGTCCAGGGGATATTTCCACAGGGCGGCGATCGAGGGTCTGCTGTCCCGCCACGAGCTGGGAACGGAGGACGCCAGCCAGAGGATCTGGAGTCTCCTCTGTCTGGAACTCTGGCAGCAGACCTTTCTCGACCAGGCAGGCCCCCCTCTGCGGGCCCTGTCCCCGCTGCGTGTGGTCTCGCGGGATGCCGAGTCTGTAGTCCCCTCTCTGCTCATCGCCACGGATTTCCCTCCCGCCCACGGCGGGATCCAGACCTATATCTCCAACGTCTACAACGCCTTTCCGGGCGACCGGCTCACGGTGATCGGGCCGGCACACCCTGAGGCAAGCCATTACGATCATGACCGATCGTACCGGGCGATCAGGGTTGGAAGGTCCACCGGCGGTAAGCTTCCGTTCCTCGGGACTCCGGAATTTCTCCTGAGAGCGTTCAGGGAGGCGAGGCGGATTGCCGGGAACGGTGGATGTGCCATCACGCATTGCGGCCACGTGCGGGCAGGCATCATCGGGCGGCACCTGAAGAAACGGTACGGCATGCCCTATCTGGTGTGGACCTATGGTCTGGAATTGCTGGACCGCCGATATCGTGCCGGCATCGCCCGCACGCTCCGAGAGGCGGACCTCGTCTTCACCATCAGCGAATATACCCGAGGCCGGCTGCTGGAGTTCGGCGTGGCCCCGTCGAAGATCGTCAAGATTTGTCCGAGAGTGGATCCTGACCGTTTCCGCCCCGACCTGGACGGGTCGTCATTCAGGGATCGCCATGGCCTGAACTTCCGGCCGATCCTCCTCACGACCGGGAGGCTGACTCGACTCCAGCGGTACAAGGGCCAGGACATGGTGCTTCGCGCCCTCCCGAGGATCCTGGCTGAGGCACCGGATGTCCTCTACGTGATCGCCGGCGACGGAGGGGACGAGCGCTATCTCGCCGATCTCGCCCGAGACCTTGGAGTCGAGGCCCATGTCCGCATCCTGGGCAGGATCCCCGAGGAGGAGCTGCCATCCCTGTATGCGGCCGCCGATCTCTTCGCGATGGTGAGTCGCGAGGAGCAGACCCGGCGGGGAACCGTGGTGGAAGGATTCGGCATCGTTTTTCTGGAAGCCAGCGCGGCGGGGAAACCCGTCATCGGAGGCAATTCTGGCGGGATCCCGGAGGCGGTTCGTGACGGGATCACCGGCCTCCTGGTCAATCCCACGGATCCCGACGCCATCGCCGCGGCGGTGATCCGGCTGCTCACCGACCCTGGCCTGGCCGAGCGCCTCGGGAGGCAGGGAAGGGAGTGGGTGGTGCGGGAGATGACCTGGGACAAGGCCGGCCAGGAGTTCCGCGACGCGCTGGCGCGATTCTTTCCATGACCATGAAGATCCTCTATCTCAGCCCGGGAGCCGAGTTGGGAGGCGCGGAGCAGAGTCTCCTCGGGCTGCTGTCATGCGTGGACCGCGAGCGGTTTCATCCGGTGGTGGTCCTTCCGCGTCCCGGACCCCTGGCGGAGGACCTGCACCGGGTCGGTGCGGATGTCCGTATCATCTCCTTCCCGAAGGCGGTTCTTACCTATGGGCGATCATCCGGCATGCTCTGGAGTCTCGTGGGGTTTTCGCCGGCCGTGGTGGGTGTCCTGCCCGTGCTGTTTCGGTTGGCTCGGCTGATTCACACGGAGCGGATCGGCCTCGTTCACTCCAACGGCATCAAGGCCCATCTCATAGGATGCCTGCTTCATTGGATGATCCAGGTCCCGCTCGTGTGGCACATGCGTGACATTCTCCCGCCAGGCCCGTTGCAATCGCTCTTTCGCTTTCTGGCCCGACGCACCCCATCGGCGATCATCGCGAATTCTCGGGCGGTGGCCGACTGCATCTCCGACGGCTCGGTCGGGTCTCCCCGGCTGCGGGTGATCCCAAACGGAATTGACGTCGGCCGGTATGCGCCGACCCCAGGGTTCGCTCCGTTGAAACAAGAGTACGGCTTGGATCCACGGCAACCGACCGTTGGAATCGTGGGGGTGCTGGCCCCCTGGAAGGGGTTCGAGGTGTTTCTGGAGGCTGCAGCGGTCCTTCGAGATATCCGGCGTGACATGATGTTCTTCGTCGTGGGCGACGAGATTTACGATACGCGGGGTCATTCCGGCTACCGCCGGCGGCTCGAGGACAAGGCCTGCGCACTGGGCCTGGAAGGCCGGGTGATCTTCGCGGGCTTCCGGCGCGACATCCCCGCGGTGATGAACTCTCTCGATGTTGTCGTTCACGCCTCCGTGCGTCCGGAGCCATTCGGCCGCGTGATCATGGAGGCGATGGCCTGCGGCCGTCCCGTCATCGCCATGGACGCAGGGGGTGTCCGAGAGGTGCTGGGAACGGACCGCTCATCGGGCGTGCTGATACCGCACACGGAAGTGACGGCCATGTCCCAGGCGATCCTTGAGCTGATCCGGGATCCCGTGCGAAGGGATCGGATGGGCCAGGCCGGCCGGGATCGGGCGGTCTCTTGCTTTTCGATCGCGGATCATGCCCGGGCCGTCGAGAAAGTGTATACAACGATCCTGGGGACCATTTGATGCGCGTGTTGCATGTCGGCAAGTTCTATCCGCCGGTGCGGGGCGGGATGGAAACGGTTCTTCAGCTATTGTGCGAGGGGGAGAGAAAGTCCGTAGACAGCCGGGTCCTTGTCGCCAATACTCGTCCGGTCACCGTTCGGGAGGAGTTCCGCGGAGTCCCTGTGACTCGGGTGGCCAGTTTCGGTCTCGTTCGTTCTGTAGCAGTCTGCCCGACGTTTCCCCTGTGGCTGGGGCATTTCCCAAGCGATGTCATCGTCATCCACGAGCCGAACACCCTGGGCCTGGTGTCCCATTTTCTGAGTCGCCCGGCTGGGAGGCTGGTGATCTGGTTTCACAGCGAGGTCGTGCGCCAGCGCTGGCTGTACAGGCTTCACCATCCCTTCTTACGACGCGCTCTTCGGCGGGCGGACAAGGTGATCGTCTCGTCACCAAAGCTGGTTGAGCACGCAGAGGAGCTACAGGACTTCCGAGGGAAATGTGTGGTTATTCCTTTTGGCATCGATGCAGAGCGCTTTGCCTGTACTGCGACGGTAGCTCATCGGGTGGAGAAATTGCGGAGTCAGTTTCGTACTCCTCTGCTGCTATTCGTTGGGAGAATGATTGGTTACAAGGGGGTCGAGATTCTGCTCCGCGCACTGTGCGGCCTGAAGGCCACAGCAGTGCTGGTGGGGACGGGCCCGCTTCTCCAGTGTCTCAAGAACCTCGCCAACAACCTCGGCATTGAAGAAAAGGTCGTATTTGCAGGTGAGGTAGACAATGAGGAGATCGTCGCGCTGTATCATGCATGTGACGTGTTTGTTCTGCCGTCGGTCGGCCGGAACGAGGCATTTGGCGTGGTGCAGCTTGAGGCGATGGCGTGCGGCAAGCCGGTAGTCAGCACCAACCTTCCCACGGGAGTGCCGTGGGTAAATCGCAATGGAGAGACCGGATTCGTCGTGCCTCCTGGAGACGCGGGGGCGCTTCGGGATGCGCTCAGCACCCTCTTGAGTGATCCGACGTTACGGGAGGTTCTCGGAAAACAGGCTCAGGTCCGCGTGCACAAAGAGTTCACTCGGGCCAGGATGGTGGAGCGCACGGTCGGACTGTACGAGGAGATCCTGGCGGAATGGCAAAGGTCCTGATCGTGCTGGGCACACGCCCGGAGGCCATTAAAATGGCTCCGGTGATCAAAGAACTGGAAAAGCATCCAGATCAGATCGAGTCGGTGCTCTGCGTGACCGCCCAGCACCGGGAGATGCTGGATCAGATACTTGATTTCTTCGCTATTCGACCGGATGTTGACCTTCACCTGATGGAGGAGAATCAGGATCTCGCCTCCCTCACCGCTCGCACCATCACTGCGGTAACACCCGTGGTGCAACGGGTTCGGCCGGACTTGGTCCTGGTGCAGGGAGATACCACCACGGCTATGGTCGCATCCTTGACATCCTTCTATGAGAAGATTCCCGTGGGGCACATCGAGGCCGGGCTCCGCACGCGGAATCATTACAGCCCGTTCCCGGAGGAGATCAACCGCCATCTGATCGGGGTCTTGGCCACCTATCACTTCGCCCCGACGCAGATGGCCGCCGATGCCCTCCGCGAGGAAGGGGTACCGGCAGAGAACATCTTTATCACCGGGAATACCGTTATTGACGCGCTTCTCTGGAGTGTCTCCAGGTTCCCCTCAGCAGAGACGATCCGATTCTTGAGCAGCCTTGGAATCCCGGTGCCTGCCGGTAACGTGAAGAACCTTCATACCGAGAAACCTGGAGAGTCGGAGACGGCGCCGGGTACCAGCCAGAGGGTCATCTTGGTTACGGCCCATCGGCGGGAGAACTTTGGACCCCCTCTTGAGAACATTTGCCGAGCCTTGCAGGCTATTGTCATTCGTAACCCCCAGGTGAAGATCGTTTATCCCGTGCATATGAACCCGAATGTTCGACAGCCAGTTTCCCGTATCTTGGATGGCCAGGAGCGAATCCATCTCATTGAACCATTGGCGTATGAGCCGTTCGTTCACTTGATGAAATACTCCTATCTGATCCTGACCGATTCCGGTGGCATTCAAGAGGAGGCCCCCTCGCTCGGCAAGCCTGTTCTGGTGATGCGCAGTGAGACCGAACGCCCTGAAGCTGTAAAGGCGGGGACGGCCAAAGTGGTAGGCATTCAGCCGGCTGCAATTATCGAGGAAACGGAGCGGCTCCTGTATGATCAGGCAGAGTATGAGCAGATGGCCAAAGCGATCAATCCTTACGGCGATGGTCATGCTGCAGAGGCGATCGTAAGGGTAATCCTCACGAAACACCGATGCCCTTGACTGTCGGCTCCTCACGATACGGTGGCGGAATAGAGACGTTGCGTACCCGTTCGGGACGGCAGCGGATAGTCGATCCCGCCTTCCGACCCATGAATCATCAGGTGTAGAAAGGCTAGAGCTCCCATGACGTTCCCCCTGTTGGCCATCGTCCTGTCCGGGCTGATGAGCGTTGGATTGACTCCCCTAGTCAAGCGCCTCGCGTTTGTGGTGGGGGCGTTGGACCATCCGGGGGGCCGGCGGAAAATTCACGAGCGCCAGGTTCCTCGCCTGGGAGGCCTTGCCATCTTTGTCCCTGTGATGCTGTCCTTGGGGTTGGGATTCTGGGTCGTTCCAGAAAGCAGCCAACGCCTGGAAGGCAGCCAGCTGTTTGGGCTCCTCATCTCGGGTGGGTGTATCTTCCTCCTGGGCGTGTACGACGATATCCGGGGAGCCAACGCCCCCGTGAAATTCACCTTCCAGATCGCGGCGGCCGCATGGCTGTACTTCTCGGGCGTGCGAATCTCGGAGGTGTCCACACCCTTTGGATGGTCGGTGACTCTCGGCATCTTCGCTCTCCCGTTCACCCTGCTGTGGCTGGTGGGGTTGACGAATGGGATGAACCTGCTGGACGGGATTGACGGGCTGGCGACGGGCGTGGCGGCCATCGCTTCCCTGACCATCCTCTTCGTTTCATTCGGGGAGGGGAACACACAGGTCCTGCTGATTGCGGCGGCTCTCCTGGGAAGCCTCTTGGGGTTCCTCGTGTTCAACTCGCATCCCGCCCAGATCTTCCTGGGGGATTGCGGGGCCATGTTCCTGGGCTTTTTCCTGGCGGCGATATCGGTCCTGGCCAACCAGAAGAGCGCCAGCGCCGTGGCCATGGGGATGCCGATCATCCTCTTGGGGATCCCGATCTTCGACACCTCGCTGGTATTTATCCGCCGCGTCCTGCGAGGGAAACACCCCTTCCAGGCAGACCGGGACCACCTGCATCACCGCCTGCTGGCCCTCGGCCTGTCCCAGCCGAAGGTCGCCATCACCCTCTACGTCGTCTCGGGCTTTCTCGGGGTCATGGCCCTGCTGATGACCAGCGCCACGCGAGCCGTCGCCGTCCTCATCCTCATTTGTCTGGTGTTGGCGGTCATCGCGGCCATGCAGCGCCTGCGGGCGGGAGAATTCAGGGAACTCTGGCGGCTCATCCAGCACGGGGAACGCCGCCGGCGCCCCCCTCGCTACCGGGCGATGGTGGTCCGGAACACCTTGCCCCTACTGGAACGGTGCGAGACGGTTGAGGCCCTGCGGGCCCTCCTGGAAGGCGTTCGGAAGGATTTGGGCTTCGAGACCTTGCGGGTACGACTGGACGATCCGCACTGGTGGAACGTGTTTGGCGGCGAGGGCGAGGTGGCGATGGAGGAGACCGAGCCGTTTCGGGATCCGAACTTGGTGGAGGTCAGCGATTCACCGAGTTGGTTAGGCTCGGCGAAGATCTTCATCGAGCCGAGGGACGTGAAACGTGAAGGCGTGAAACGTGAACTCACAACGGAAGAGTCGAGGACATGTGGGGAGAAATCCGCAATCCGCAATCCGCAATCCGCAATCGGCAAGTGGATGGTGGTGGGCGAGGTCATGGCGACCAAGCCGGCCTGGAAGCGCCGCCGCGGCAGTGAAACGGACGACGAGCTGCTTCAGTGGCTGGCCGACGGGCTCGGAAAGTGGATTGCCGCCAAGCAAAAGCCCGCCGGACAACCGCCGCCGGCCGCGGCGCGTCCACAGGAGTGGAGCATCGGAGCACTCGAATGAGAGGCGAGGGCGGGAGAGAATGCGGGATAGGGGGGGTCCGCGAGAGAGGAAGAGCGGGAGAGTGGGTGACAGGGGACGTGGGGGGGGTGATCGGGTGAACGTGGAAAGTGCGGAATGGGGGATGGGGAACACCCAGGGGGTATCCGAATCGGGAATGAGCGACAGAGCGGCGAGGCGAGAGCCGAGATTCGATAGGGGAGCGGGAGCGGAGAGGTGGTGGGAGAAGGCGGGAGGGCAGCGCGCACCGCGAGCGGGTGCAGTAGATATGCGTGCGAAGATGGAGAGCCACGGGTATGCTGACGACGCAATGAGGGCCGTAATGGGGGAAGTTAACCAGGCCGCGGCCGGCGCGGGAACACGGGAAGCTTTGCCATGATGGAAGATATCTTGGGGTAACGGAAGCGCCTCCACGCCAGCAGGCCAGCCAGGCTCACCTTCCACCTCGTGAATGACCCTCTCAACCACCGCTCTCCCAACGAGCCTCGGAGCCAACGCGGCAGAATCCCTAGGCGAAATCCGAGCTTCCAACAAGAATGGGCCTGTGCTATGGTAGGTCCTGACTCCGGAAGTTAAGGGAGAGGTTGAACGCTGTGGGCACGGTGGCTGTGCGCCGCTGGACGCGGCAGCAGTACGAGAAGATGGTCGAGGGGGGGATCTTTCCACCCGGTGAGCGGGCGGAACTGATTGACGGGGAGATTCTGGCGATGACCCCGCAGGGAAGTGCCCACGCTACCGCTGTCCGGCTGACCGAAGAGGCCTTGCGAAGTGCCTTTGGCCCCGGCTGTGACGTGCGCGTCCAGATGCCTCTGGCTCTCGACCCTTCCTCGGAGCCCGAACCGGATGTCACGGTGGTCCCCGGGTCCCCTCGAGACTACCGAGACGCGCATCCGGCCTCCGCCCTTTTGGTGGTGGAGGTTGCCGACACGACGCTTTCGTATGATCGCGCGCAAAAGGGAAGCCTTTATGCCCGGGCAGGTCTGAGGGAGTTCTGGGTGGTGAACCTCCTAGACCGGCGTCTGGAGGTGCACCGCGATCCCATCCGCCAGGCCGACGGCCACTATGGGTGGGGCTATCGAACCGTGGAACATTACGCCAGCGGGGATTCCCTCTTCCCCCTTGCCGCACCGCAATCCCGCGTAGCCGTCGCCGATCTGCTGCCCTAATCCCGCCGGTTTCTTGTCTGCCTCCCCACAGCGAGACTCCCTTTTATCCCCACGTCCCTTGGCCTCGGCGGGCATGCATCACCAGGCGGAAGGGCATCTTGCGGGGGGAAATCCACGCCGTTGCCCATTCAGCCCGAACAGTGCAGTTCAACCGCAAAGCACGCAAAGGACGCAAAGGAATTGCCTGTATTCAAAGCGCTTCGCCGGAAAAACTTGGAGACTCGCCGCGGGAGATTTCGATCCGGGAGTTCCTCTGAGATGATGGGAGTTGGCGAGTCTTTGCGATCTTTGCGGTCTTGGCGGTGAAATTTTTGGGTTCAGAGAAAATCGGTTGGCGTAGTTGCTGCCTTTCTGCCATTGTGGGTGCCGCCAGTGACGAGGTCGAAAGGTTCATCCCCTTACGCCTACCGCCTTACGCCTCACGGGATTAGAATGGGATTCGGCATTCCACCTTCCGCATCGAGGAAAGCATGCGCATTCTGATCACGGGTGGGGCGGGATTCATCGGGTCACATGTGGTGGACGCCTATCTGGCGGCCGGACACGAGGTCGGGGTGGTGGATGATCTCTCCACCGGAACCCGAGAGAACCTGGATCCCCGTGCGTCCTTCTGGCAAGTGGACATTCGTAGCGCCGATCTCGAGGCGGTCCTGGCGGACCTCCGACCCGATGTCATCAACCACCACGCCGCACAGATGAGCGTCTCCGCCTCCGCGCGGGATCCGAGGCGGGACGCCGACATCAATATCCTGGGAACGCTGAACCTGTTGGAAGCGGCCGTCCGGCATGGCGTCCGGCGGGTGATCTTTGCCTCGACGGGTGGCGCGATCTACGGGGACCAGGATAGCGTCCCGACGGCTGAGACGATCTTTCCCAAACCGGTGAGCCCGTACGGGGTGGCGAAACTGGCGGTGGAGCAGTATCTGCACGCCTTCCAGGCGATGCACGGCCTCCGGGCCATCGCCCTCCGATACAGCAATGTGTATGGCCCCCGGCAGAACCCGCATGGTGAGGCCGGCGTCGTTGCCATCTTCTCCCGGGGGATCCTGGAGGGGCGAGAGCTGACGGTCAATGGGGACGGCGCCCAGACCCGCGACTACGTCTCCGTCGAGGATGTCGTGCGCGCCAACATGCTGGCCACCAAGGCACCACTGGACCAGGGGGTTCCCATCCTCAACATCGGGACCGGGACGGAGACCTCGGTGAACGACCTTGTCCGCCTCTCTCGCGAGATCGCCGGGAAGGATGTTCCCTGGCGGCACGGACCTCCCCGCCTGGGCGAGCAGCGCCGGAGCTCCCTAGAGTGTTCTCTGGCCAAGCGGTTCCTCGGCTGGGAAGCGACGACGGACCTTCGGCGGGGCCTGGCCCAGACCTTCCAATGGTTTCGATCTCGCTACCGCGGGCCCTGAACCGTGAGGCGTGAAGCGGGAGGCGTAAGGGGAGGAAACACGGAGAAGCCGCACAAGATAAGAAATATTTGACAAGATGACGGCTTTTGTGATACAACCCCTCGGTTTTTGGTAGCACGCGAGGGCCGCGCATTCCTTTTAATTTCCCCTCCCCTGCCTGGTTAGGTCAGCCCGGCAGGATAGCGGCCCGCCTGACGATCCAACCCGAGAATCTTCATCGGATGAAGACATCGTATGACGTCCTCGTTATAGGCGCGGGACCGGCCGGGTCCACGGCCGCAGAGTGCCTGGCAGCCGAAGGGATCGAGGTCGCGGTCCTGGAGGAGCATGCCGTCATCGGTGAGCCGGTGGACTGCACCGGTGTCGTCGGGACCGAGGCCTTCGAGAGTTTCGACCTGCCCCGGAGCATCATCGTCGGGACCGTGGACGCGGTAACGATCCACTCGCCCGCCGGGATTCCCGCCACGTATCAGGCGACCGAGCCGCTGGCCTACATCGTGGACCGTGCTGAACTGGATCGGTCCCTGGCGACACGGGCCCAGGACGCCGGCGCCACGTTCCTGCTCAGCACCCAGGCCGTGGATGTGACCCGCGACGCCCGGGGAGTGGAGGTGACCTGTCGCTGTGCCGGGGGTGAACCGCAAAGGCTGTCTGCCAAAATGCTGATCCTGGCGGGCGGCCCTCGCTTTCCCTTCCACGGCCGGTTGGGGCTGGGGACCTCCTCCGTCCTGTGGCGAAGCGCCCATGCAGAACTTCCCGGCAACAGCTTGCCCCACGCGCAAGTCTATCTGGGCCGGGACGTGGCTCCCGGGGCCTTCGGGTGGGCGGTTCCTGTCACGCGCTCCGGGATCCCCCACATTCGCGTCGGCGTGAACAGCCACAGCGACGCCCCCCGGTACCTGCGAAATCTGTGTGAAGAGAAGTTCCCCCACCTGATCCCCGATGAGGGGCAGCTCCCGTTTCGATCCTGGGTCGTTCCGGTCTTGCCGCTCTCCCGGACGTACGCGGACCGGGCCCTGGCCGTGGGGGACGCCGCCGGTCAGGTGAAACCTACATCGGGCGGGGGGATCTACTACGGGATGCTCAGCGCGCGAGAGGCCGCAGACACGGTGGCCGAAGCCTTCAAGCGCGGGACGTTGACCCGCGATGGTCTCTCGACCTACGAGAAGCGGTGGCGGGCACGACTGGGCCTCGACCTCAAGATCGGCACGCTCTTCCGCCGTCTCTTCTCCCGGATGGCGGACCGGGACGTGGATGATCTCTTCCGCACGCTGCACACGGACGGTCTCCTGGCCCGGATGACAGAGAAGGTCAGCTTCGACTGGCACCGGGACCTGATCCTCTTCCTCCTGAAGCATCCCAAGCTGGCCCGGATCTTCATGCGCCGCTGCCTGGACTGGCGGGCCGAGCCCGCCTTCTCGGACCTGTCTGCCCTGTAACGCGGGACTTCCGCAAGAACCCCACCCCGGGTCAAACACTCCACCGTCTGCAGATTCAGGCTGCCCTCCTCGTGCTACTCCCGCTTGCTCATACGGTGATCTACCATCCCCTCCAGTTTCTGCTCCCGAAGACTCCGCTCCACCTGCTGACCGGCTGTGCAAGTGCGCGGGGACACGCGGAAAAAAGCCTTGACCGGTACACCAATCTGCGGTAGGCAGGACTGGGAGACGCGTTCGCAGAAGCAGCATCCGGACAGGCGGTATCGGGACCGGTCCGACACGAATCCCCGACAGCCTCCGAAGAGCTCCTCAATTTGATGCGATCCTTGACAGGCTCTTTCCGGGGGGTGGGCCCCTGGCTCTCAATGGCCAGTCCCGCCCTGCTGGCGCCCGGGTTCCAGGAAGCGCGACGCTCCCGAGTGGGGAACCGAATTTCTTCTCCACCTCGGGGGATCAGCGCCTTGGCGGGTGGCCGCGCGAGGTGGGTATGCGATTGACGGGTCAGGTCGCGCTGGTGACTGGAGGGGGGCGGGGGATCGGTCGAGGCATCGCCCTGGCCTTTGCGCGGGAGGGGGCGGACGTCGCGATGGCCGCTCGGACCGGGACCGAGGTGACGGCAGTTTCCAAAGAAATCGAAGGGCTCGGCCGTTCCGCGTTGGCCTGCCAGTGTGACGTGACCGACCGGGACCAGGTTGCGGGGCTGGTCCGGGAGGTCGAGAAGAATCTCGGTCCCATCACGATCCTGGTGAACAACGCGGGCATCGCCGCCAGCGCCAAGACCACGGAGATGGATGATGATCTCTGGGAACGAATCCTGCGGGTCAACCTGACCGGGACCTACCTGTGTACCAAGGCGGTCCTGCCCGGGATGTTGACCCGGGGTCACGGGCGGATCATCAACATCGCCTCCATAGGCGCGAAAGTCGGGCTGCTGTACTCCGCGGCCTACTGTGCCAGCAAGCATGGGGTCCTGGGCCTCACGCGCTCTCTCGCCCTGGAGGTGGCCGGACGGGGCATCACCGTGAATGCCATCTGCCCTGGGTTCGTCGAGACGACCATGACCGAGGAGAGCATCCGTCGCATCGTCACGAAGACCGGCCGGACCCCGGACGCCGCCCGCCAAACGCTCGAGGCGCTCAGTCCCCAGCACCGGCTCATCCAGCCGGAAGAAGTGGCATTCGGC